>Ga0325410_1001414_pt1 | contig 26552 bp, 30 predicted proteins | sample PopdelMetagenome_16_FD_206182 | JGI IMG/M metagenome (GOLD analysis project Ga0325410, IMG submission 206182) | Populus deltoides microbial communities from Bellville, Georgia, United States - Xylem-PdIQD-R3 | ecosystem: Host-associated > Plants > Phyllosphere > Stem > Wood/Secondary xylem...
ATAATAATAATAATATAAAACAAATCCATTGAGCTGTCACCTCAAAGGTTGAGACTAGCATATCATACACTTAGAAAACCACCATAGGTCAAATATAAAAGCCATGCCATGCTCTACCTAAACCCATATAGGTGGAATTTTGTATGTTAAGCAAGAAGAAGACTGTGAGAAGACTTACAAAAAATTTTTTTTTTTTTTTTTTAGAAAAAACAAAGGAAGAAAAGGTTCCTGGTGTGGTTCGGTGCCGATCGATGGTGGGTATAGTGTGAATGTGTACGTAAAAAAAAAATGCTTTCATTAATTAGAATTCACTATTGAGATTTTAATTTTAAAAAAAAAAAATTCTGTTGATGGTGGATTTATGGCATTATATATATGGGAGGCATTTTTTTCTCATATGGTAAGAAAATTCTACCCTTCACTCCTTAATTGCTAAAGCTTTCTATACATAGAAGAAGCCTTCGACGTTCACCCCCTTGATCTGGGTTTGCTCTTCTCTATATATCTCTCTAGTCTTTCACAAGATTAATTCGTGTCCCTCAATGGAAGCAAGAACAGAATTCGAAAGAGAAGGGGGATGAATCGAAGAAGGAGGTGAAATGGGTTATGCCTGGCTCCCTGTATGCCACAAGCAAAGACCAATCTCTTCTGTCTTAGATTGGCTGCTGCTGGTGGCGTGCGAGGAGCCAAGCATACTCTCTCCTTTCTATCTCTATGTGAGCCTGTGTTGGTCATCATCACTTTATTCTTTGCATGTGCATATCGAGTCTAGCTAGAGAGCTAACACACTGCTTGCATTCAATTAAATGGAAGAATTATTTCTTAATTAAAGGAATTGGTGCTAGCTTAGAGCAGAGAAGTTGTTTCGTTCTTGCAACAAAGAATTATTTTATGTTTTTTTAAAGTTCTTGTACTCTCGAATTTAGAACACCCTATTTTCACGCATTCATTAGGCTCAACAAGCAACGATTGATAAACTTATTTACCAAGTTATTTTCCAAATAAATTGAATATTATCACCCGCATTGAGCAAGCTTCTTTTTTCTTCTTTTTTTGCGTGCGTGTGAGAGTATATTTCTTGATTTGATCTAATTGGAGGAGCAATGTGCATGTACTTGCTAGCTGGTAGTGTTTTTCTTCTTCAGGTTTCAGCTTTATGAGCTTGATCACCAGAATCAGTGGAGGATTATATTGGCGTGGCCTCTCTTCTTGCAAGGAAATCCCCCCTTGAACTTCTGATTCGATTCCCACTTGGCTACCAATCTATGTAGCAGAGAAGCTTAAGGGCCATGCTGTGATCATGAACTACCTTCTCATGGAGAAGAGAGAACATCATTGCAATTTGCCAGCGATCAATGATTTTACTCCTCCGTTGTGGGCTTGTGGGTTAAGATAATGTTGCCTTGTTTTTCCTGAACTACGTACGTACATTGCCTTCTCTTTCTTGTGTCTGTGTGCTAATTTGTTGGCTCACATAAATCTGTATGAATGAACATCAAATTATATGGACTGGGTTATATATATTTATCTCCTACTTAATTTCCTGTCATTGTTCATCGGTACTGAGGAGATATTACGGAAGCTCATCATGCATGAACCACATTCGATAATTCTGATACCGAAAATAAAATCATTAATTTAATGTTTTTCATCAAAAAAAAAAAACATCAAGACTCATACGTATCCATTCACAGGAAAAAAAAACATCAAGACTCATCCGCTAATATTTCTCAAATTAAATTCTGGAAAAATTCTCTTTTTTTTTTTACAGAAAGAAATATATGATATTGATAATGCGTGATCATAATGGATTTCAATCATATGAAATATTTCAAAGATTTGGTAAATATTTTGAATATAAAACGTGGGGCTCTGCCATGTTTCTCACCCTCGAAACGTGACAATTGATTGTGAATCAGCATTTTTCTCTTCTGCCCCAGTTTTAGATTTTACAGCAATGTGATGTTTGAAAAGAAGAGCACATAAAATTCCAGTCAAAAATGTCGTTCCGTGACTTGCGCACGTTCCTTCGACACAGAATATATATTTTAATTTTCTAAACTACCCATTCTATTTTTTTTAAAAATCGATTAGGGTGTTCATCTTCCCAGGATTTTTATTTGAAATTAACTGGGGTCAATCTAATTTTTTATTTTTTAAAATATTAATATATTTTTATAGAATAAATCAATTTTTTTATTGACTTAGTATTTATACAAGATCTTAAATCAACAGATCACTAAATTAATTTGTTGGACCGGATTTTATAACTATAGTTTTAACTGTTTTAGGTATGTATTATATTATCATTTTTTGTTATATTAAGATTAAGTTTACTTTAAGTATGATTAAGATAGGTCATTCACTTTTAAATCAGTGTGTTTATAAGAAGTCTTTTCTCTTTTTCCTCTGGGGAATTCACTTATTGTACGTCTTTTCTTGTGCTTTACAGGTTTTTTTTTCTTAAATGATAGCATTATGGTTTGAGATGGCAAGGGGCGTAGTGTGATGGTAAAGGGTTTAATATCTGCATAGCAGGTCTCGAGTTCGAGTCAGGGTGTGCATCTCTTGTAAGAGCCTGGAACAGTTGGGGTTTTACTTCCTCACCTGGATCCACAAAATGCGCTTTTCAAGAAATAAGATTTACTCGAATCCAAAAAAAAATTATAGTAAAAAAATCAAGTTTTCAAATAACTTAACCCAAGTTAACCCCTGAATTGACTTGTCAATTCAGTCTTACAACTATTTTAGGTATTTATTATATGATTTTTTTTTTCACCCTTTTCTTATTTTGACTTTTGATTTTGCTTTCGTTTCACCCTTTTCTTTTCTTTTCTGTTCATATGTATCTATCAGTATTACCATCTGAAAATATAATTAATATTGATATTTCCTTACTTTTTGACTTCTAAGTTCTCCCTTTGGCGAATAGGAAAATAAGACTAAAAAATCAGAGCAGTGTGATTTTCGTAGCTTTTTGGAGGTTAAATTATACTCAAATGTTATCTTGTATTACTCATAGAATTGGTGTATTAAATCATACAGCTTTCTTTTATTATTTTATTATTTTTATTTATTTTAAGCAAGAACTATGTTTCGTAGCTTATTATGATAAAAACAAAATCACCAATTATTCAAAAAAACATTTAAGTGTGATTTTATTCTTTCATAGCTCGATTTAAGTGATTGTGCTGCTACATAAGTACTCTTGTGCTTATATTCTCTTTTGTAAGGGCTTTTTTTACAGAGAATTATTACAAAATATTTTTCTAAAAAAACTTTTATGCAGAAGAAAACCCATCAAAATATTAATATTAAATTGTTAAAGAATAATATAAATTATTTTCTGGGACCTTATCTAACAATTTAAACTATTAAGTTGAGATGATTATTTGACATGGTATCAGAGCCTTAATGACCAAGCGATCACGAGTTTGAATCTCATCATCCATATTTATTTGATAAAAAATTAAGTGAACATGTATAAGTTTCAAGTCCAAAAAGCTTTCAATTGAAGAAATATATTAAATGATGCTTAAACATTAAAAAAAAAAAAAACTTTAATTCTATGTCTAAGTAAAACCAACAATTTTCAAGGTCAAAATTTCTTATAAGAAGCTCAAATTCTTTTCCATGTCGCCATAAATGCCACTGCCTACCTACTTGTCTTGTTCTAAAGAAATTACGGTACATTACTGGCCAATTCTGTTAATTAAATCAATCCATACGACTTCTAGACAAAGACTCAAATACGAGATGAGTTTAGATTTGAATTTCATTATTAAAAAAAATTAAAGAATTAAATCTCTCACATGAAAAGAAAGGGAAAGTATCCAAAACTTCATTGCATGGCTCCAAATTTTGTGAATCGTCTTACGAGTCAAAGAAGAAGAAGTTTGAACATCCATTTTCTTATTCACACGATAATTTTCTAACGCTTCATCCAACATTTATTGCGATTTAACATGTCTTTAATATTTACTGTAGATTTTTCTTGCTTTTGTGAAGCCAATTTGATCATTTAAGTCTAAATTTGAGAGATCTATTGTAACAATTCTTTTTCAACAAACGAAATCCTTCTCAAGGGACTAAATTTTCTTAATTCATGGTGAAATCGTTAAAAAACATTTAGATTGGATTTGAGCTTTTCATGGTGGCCTCCTAGGTTCTGAGGCGTCTAGACCTGAATCGTTTCATGCTTTCTTGTAAAATTAAATTTTTTATCAAAATAGATGATCATCTAATTTTTAAGTTAATAAATATACGAGGGAAGGAAAGTGCACCCAAGAAACCAAGAGTTCATGAGAGTGAATATGGTGATGATCGTGTGTTATTGTGTGCTATTCTCTTCTATTAAGTTATGTTCTTGTGTGATCTTTTTGTTTTGTGTTTTTATTTGATGACTCAAGGTAGTATTTATGATCCTTGATCACATGAGCTTATCTCATGCAAGCAGTGTAATGATGAAAAATAATTATTTTAATTCCTTACAGGTAACCTAAAAAGATGGATTGTGTTATTAATGAGAAAGGTTGGTATTTGCGGGTAATTGACAAAAAAGATTGCTGCCCTTTGAGAAGATAAATTAACAAGAGATATCCATTGGAAAGAAAGATAAGTGTCATCTTAGAAGACAAGTTGGTAGAAGATAGTTATTGACGATAAAGGTGGACACCCTTTAAGGACACGGGTTCACAAGAAAAGTAAGCGTCACAATAACAATTCATGTGAAAGCATAAGAGACTGTAGTTTAGTACTATAGATGCAGTAATATTGTATTGTGGTGTGTCCTAGTCACTAAACTTCCTAAGGAATTTGTATAGGAGAATTCGACCTCAAGGTGGTTAGGACGAGATCTAGTTTAGAGTGAGTGCTTAGACTAGAGAGTAATTCTTTAGGCAGGAGAGCATTCACTTGAGTTAGAGAGATTGAACGATCAATCATCCTATATTGTTTAAGCTACCCTGTGATAATGATAGCGTTATAGTGGTAGCATGATAGTTACAGTGGTGACAATAACAATGACAATATGATAATTGTTGGTACGATACGAATAATAATGATAATTTTTATAGTAATATAAAATTAGTAATTACTATTATTTTATTAGCATATAATGAAAATCATGGTAAGTAATGATGACAAAATAGAAATAATCAAAATAGAACAATAATGATAAAAGGTGGTGGTGTTCTGAGTGAAGTTAATTAAGATGATGATGATGTTAAAATAAGAGATAATAGTGAAGAAGTTACGATGAAATTGGTAATCAAGATTATGAGGGTAATATTATGACAATAATATTGATCCTAATTATGATATTAGGATGATATTAATAGTATGTTGTGATATAATGATGATAATATCAATAATGCAACTTCTTACATATAAAAAATAAAATAAAAACACATTTTATTATTTTTGAAAAACTAATTTCACTTTTTAAATTATGTACAAAAATAATATAAACACAATTTTCTTAGAATAATAATAATAAAAAAAAGACACCGCAATGATTTAAATAACACCTAAGTTTATAGTTTTACTTTATCTATTTTCTCAAGTGAAAAAATTAATTTAATCTCGAAGTTATAACCATATTACCAATTAAGTCTCATACCTTTTAATTTTATCAAAAAGGAGTTGGCATTAGACTATCATCCTTCCATCCTTTTAATCCTATCAAAAAAGGGTAGGCCTGAGATCCAGTGGCTAGACCGGTCCGGGTAAGGTAAAAGACCGGCCAGTGTAAAAACTCGGCCAAACCTGGTTGACCTGGTGAGTCAACAAGTGACCCGGGCAAACCCAGACGAGACATGTTTTTTTTTCAAATGTAGTTTTTCTTCTAGACTCCTCTTTTTTCATATTCTTTTAGTTGATTATTAACTTTTTTTTTCAAAGTTTACTATATAAATACTAGAAGAATGTTTTATTTTTTCAATGTGTGATTTGAAAATCTTTTAGTATGTATATTGTTCCTAAGAAAAAAGTTATTTTTTTAATGTAGAATTTGAAACTCTTTAATATATATATACTCTAACTTTATGTTCACTATAAAAAAAATTATATCTTTTCAATATAGGATAAAAAACTTTTTTGTTTAAATACTTCAACTTAAAAAAATAACATATATTTTTTTAATCTGAAATAAAAAAAACTTTTTAAATATTCTTCTAAACTTCATTATTTACAACATGTATAACCTAAATTCACATAAATTGTTTCTTAATTTTTTCATATAAAATATTAAAACTTTAAATATATTTTTTTAATTTTCTCGGGTTGACACAGGTAATCCGCGACCTGATCCCTTAGTCAGGTCATCCCCTGAATCGGATTTAATAAACATGCTTTTAATGTGGCTAACAATAAAAATTATGTCAAATTAGAATTATAATTTGATTTTAGAGTTTATTAAAAAAAATTCAAGTCGACAAGTCATCCAAATTGGAAAGAGAAAATTGCACACCAGAGTTTTTGTGGTTTTTTTGATTTGAACCCTGATCAAATCCCAAATCAACCCGCCAAACTAGGCCAGTTTCATAACTATGACCCAAGCTAAGTGTTAAACGAGTACATAACTGCCTAACATTCGCTGAAAAAACAAATTCTTTGACGAGCAATGCAAAATTGAAATTGAATATTAATATGCAACGTGGACATTTCCATGCTCCAATCCATAATTTGTATACAACAGATCCGAAATCGGTATACAATTGTACTAATTGAAAGAAATCAAACAAATATGCCAAAAAATTAACCTACAATATACATATGCCAGCGACAAAAGCAACCTAGATAACAACAAACCACTCCACTGTCTGCCCAGAGAGTGACACTTCAAAAATCCAATACAGGGAGAACAAACTCCCCGCTGGTTGCTCGATGGACACCCAGCTCTACATGATAATCTACCAGCAGTGGCTCCGATTAAATGGCGATGGAACTCCCCGTCGAATAGAATCTCCCCGTAGAACAGAATCTTATAGCTCGGACATACAAAAATATGCAGTAGAGAATCTCAGCTCAACTCATTTTACTTATCTACAGAGGTTCAAGAGATCCACTTTTAAGTCTCTCCATCCGGGCTTGAAGCCCGGACAACGCCTTCTCATCCAAAGGAAGAACCCCGCCAAGCATAGGATTCTCCATGCCTGCAGAGTCTGGCGCATGAAGAATCAGATTAGAAAGTCCATTATTTAAATTATCATTCACAGACATCAGTGGCCTGCTTCCTGAATCAGGAAGCCCAGCAGTGGCAGCTAACTGCATACTCTTCATCCTTTCCCTAATTGCATCTAATGTCCCGCTGGTTACTGCAATGGCAACACCATAACTTCCATCAACAAAGCACGAATATAGCATTCATTTTCCATCAACAATAACAAAGCACAAGCGTGTGTGTGCATGGGTGTGAGAGAAGGATAGGAACTGTTGGCAAATTTACCTCCACTAATAAGCTTCTCATTTCTTTGGTCACCCAAAGAATTCTCTGAGACAAAACCTCTAGATAAAACGGCACCAACTTCTCTGTTATCTTCAGAATATGAGGGAGGTAGATGAAAGTTTGTCGCTTCTGGTTTAGCATGTAAAGGTTTTGAATCATTTAAGGAGTTTGTATGAACAGGGGAAAGAGGCTGCAAATCAGGGGAAGAAACATTTGGAGCGGATGGAGGGGGGGTTGACATAGGCAAACTAGAAGGTGTCCTTCCAGCAGCAGTATTCTTCTCCATCTGCAATAAAATCAATGTTTGTAGGCAACTTGATGTGTGGTTCTTCCAATCACAATCATGAGATTGAGGAATTGCAAACCTGAGCTAGACCATCTCTAATGTAAGTGCGAAATGCCTCGCTAGCATTTTGGAGCTGAGCAAATATATCAACCTGCAATTTCGAAAAAGGAAAAACTGAAATGAATAAACAGCTGATGGACATAACGCCAAAGTACTAACCATTGCAGGCCCCTAATTATCTCTAGTAAACAAAAACAGTATCATAACTCTGCCAGTAGACACTAGAACACATCAATTACTTACCTTGGGATATAACTGAGTAATGCGATAGAGCTCATATAAACCAATGGTGCAGGTTTGTTTGTCACCAATTTTCTTGAATATGGCAGCGAGTTCTTGCTGTAGTCAAAGTAAAATGCAATAAATATTATTGAGAAACTTAGAGGGGTAAAGAGAGATGAAATGCAAAATAAACTAGTTTCATTTATTAATTGAAGACAGCCAAATCATTTGAGATGAAACTACGCAATTACCTTCAACTGAGCCTCGGCAGAATGCGTGGCAGGTGATGAATTGTTGGCTGCAGAATCACCCCAATGATTTTGGCCCACGGGGGCTGTTGAGGTCAACATTCTTGCTGCAGCTAAAGTCTGGATAGACAAAAAGAATGAAACAAGCATGAGTAAAAAATGACCAGGTTGAATAATTACAGAACTGTATAGTTCTTAACTTTGTACCTCAAGATTAAGATCAATGTAGGCAAGAATAATTGGCTGAGGTTTCATGTCAATAGGAACCATGGATAGGTGACCCTTTATGGAAGCTCCACGGAGCTTAACAAGTTCATGGAGAACAGTTTTCACCATACGCAAAGGCTTGTCATCCGCTCCCGCTCTATTTATAAGTTTGGAAAGAGCATAAAAACAGGGAAGTCAGATCCATCAACTTAAGAGACCAAATTGAAAGGTAAGTATAGATGCTCCAGAGAAATGAAATGAAACAATTTAACAAGAACCAGACAGCAACAAGGGAAAGGGAGAGCAATTAAACATACCTTCTCCTGATTTCTTCCATTCCCAATTCTTGGAGGTAAATATGGATGCTCCGAAGGATGCGGTCAAGATCAACATCATATATAGTGCTTTGAAGAACCTGAGAAAACCAAACTTTGGTGACATATCCAACAATAATAAACAACGGTTAATAAGCTGGACAGTTCAGTACACAATCCTGCTGCCGAGGGGGAAGGATGACATCAGCCTCCGCAACTCCATAGATGCTAAAAATATTATGTTTGGGGAACTTCAACTGGAAGGGGGTCAGGTAGATATCTTCCCAACTCCATAGATGGTGAATAACATTCCAGAATAAGGTGGTACCCTGTCTAAGTCTACCATAAGCAGAAATACCTGACTAAAAATACTGGACAACTTTCTTTAATGGGACACATTAAACGCTCAAACATTGCTTAAACTGTTCTTAGTGGCACCAAACACATTGGTTCATTCCTTCATTCCAATTACTTGTTGGAACTCTTACAGATTTCTCCAGTTTTGGACAACATGACCAAAGTGATGAACCATGTTAGATTCAGGAGCTGCAATTTTAGTGTGAAATTTACTTCACAAATTTATTGTTGACATGTTAATAGAGTTCTAGGCCTGACCCACTACCTCCCAACCGAGTCTCATGCATATCATGGACAAGACTAGTTTTAGGAAAAGACATTTAATCAGTACATGTCATGCTTAAATCAGCTGATTTTAGATCAAATGCAATTTATAATCAAGCTTCAAGAGGCCAAATCAGAAACAACTTTTCATAGAAAAGGTAGAGAAATCATTGTTTAAATTTTATTAAAAACATTTCTAGTTTACCAACTCAAAATCAAAATTTTCCATCCATGAAAATCAGTGCGAAGTCAAAAGGAAGAAGGCTCCAAGGATTGAAATATCAAATATATTACCTTTGTAAGTTTGATGAGGCATTTTACAACAAGATCAGAGAACTTCTGGTTCCTGATGGCAAAGGTCTCAGTTGATGCAGGTGAAGGCCACCTGCTGGGATCCAAAGGTCGCAACAGATTAATCAAGACATCAAAGGATGATGTTCGATCCGCATTATCCTGTACATGTGATGGTCAGTTAACAATTATATAATGGACATCTTCAAACTAAATAGGCACATCTTCAATTAAATCCTCACCAGTATCTTAAGCATCAGCACATTCAATGCTTTTAGGAGTTGGCTGCCATCATCCATATGTGGGACCCTTTCATCCAAAAGCCAAAGTAGAAGCTCTGTTATCAGACTGTCAAGAGTGCTCTCTTTGACAGCATGAGCAAGTGTTTTATTTTGAAAAGTCTGCAGGAATGTTCATATAGTTAATATTTTATCAAGTAATACACCCTCGGATCCATATTAAATGTCCTACTTTCCATTTTGGCAGTCTTCATCTAAGTGTCCATTCTAAAAATAAACTTACAATTATTACAAACTTTCACTCACTTTCCCTTATTAACCTTTACTTTTTCAAATTTACTGAACAATAATATTTAACCATATAGATATAGTTAGGAGTAAAAGTGGAATAACATGTTTAAAACAAACACCTTTAATTAATTTTTTATATTCCTAAAAATTTGTGGAAAAACCATTAGGGCATTATTTATGGGATTGAGGGAGTAGATCTCAATGCTAGATAGGGTTGTGGAGAAGACATGGTAGGGCATGGACCATTTTGAGGAAAAAGAAAAAGGAGGGCACGTTAGAGTGGAATAACATGTTTAAAACAAACACCCTTAATTATTTTTTTCTATTCCTAAAAATTTGTGGAAAAACCATTACGCTATATTTATGGGATTGAGGGAGTAGATCTCAATGCTGGATGTTGTGGTGAAGACAAGGGAAGACACGGAACACTTTGAGGAAAAAGAAAAGGAGGGCAGGTTATGTACTGGGAATAAAAGCTTGTAAATTTTACCTGCATGAGTGTGTTAAGAACATATTTACAAGACCGTGATGATGCTCCAGTCAAACTGAAGTCAAATGTCCTTGCTACCTGTTCAGATGAAAAAACATGGAAACAAGTGAACTTCAGAGTAGCAAGCTGTTATTAAATAAGCCAGTTGACATCTAAATGCGAGAAAGAAAATATCAGACAAATTTTGTCATGAAACAATTGTTACCTTGTTTGCCAAGCATGAAACAAGTCTATCTGCATCTTTCACTAGTTCATCCATCACACTTCCTTCTTCATCACTGGTAGCCTGTGCCAGCTCATGGCAAACAACTTTCATGCCTTCAACTGACTGCAAGTAGAAGTCACTTCTATAGTTCAGGAACTCACCCATCAATAGGGCCAAAAAAAAAGAAATATGACCGGGCAAAACAATTGGACATTGGAAAACTTAAGAGACTATGTGATGCATCCAAATAAAACATAACATTTTAATTGCAATGACAGTCTCATCACATGCTAAACCAAATAATAACTGGAAAGAACATACAATTAATTTTGAAAACATATTAAAGACAAGCAAAGAGGACATGCAGGAATGGTAGATAGACATGTATAAGACAGTTAGAGACATCACCCAACATGATAGCGCTATTTTGCAAAACCAGACGTGACCAATATATGGAAGTGAAGGAGTATAACTTCTAGCACAATTGCTTAAAATTTGATACTTGAAACCATGCACTCTAAGGACTCAAAAAGATCAAAATAAGGTACCTGCTCTGGGGAACTAAAAGAAATGATGTCCAGAGCTTCATTCCAGTCCGTGGGGCCACTGGCACTAGTGAGTGCGCGGGGCATTATATGTCTCTCCACCTGAAGCTCCTGAGTACCAAAGTTTTTCCTGGACATGGACAGCGGTTTACTTAAGGAGAGAAATTATGAAATCAAAGATATGATAATGAAGAAGCAAAAATAAAATCCTATGATACCTGGCTAATATAGGGCCAGGGACTGATTGTGAAACTTCCCCACTCTGTTCTGCTATATCAGACCTAAGAATAAATAAAGAATATAAAAGCAATGTCACCAAAATTAAAAAGATGGCATGGAAAACTGGGTGGTAGAAAATGAAGAAAGAAAAAATGAAGTAGAAAATATTTTAGCAGTAATAATCTTAAATAGGACACGTTCATAATAATATGAACAAAATAGAACTCCAGTGAAAATAAATGCAATTATGAAAAGATACCCATTTTCCCGAACAGAGCGCCTTAAAGCAGTTCTAGCATCACCAGGGCGACCTTCTTTCCTTTTTTCCATCTCTCGAACCTACCAAAAATATCAGGATGAGTGGACTGAAAGTGGACAAAGATCAAAGCACCAATATATACTCACCTTCCACTTAAATCTATCATCAATCATGCTTTTCTGAGCATCTGTTAGCTTCCCAAGATATCTCCAAATGTCCTCACCTATTGAAGAAAAAATACCACTAAAAAATGCCCAAATATGCATCTTTAATAGGGCAATGGACATTCATAACACTAAACTTTACATATCAACAATCCCACTTAATACCAGCAAGGTGACATGTTATTTCATGGAATCAAAACATACCAAGAATCTTATAACCAGTAGCCAGAGCATTTAATGCAGCTTTTCTAATTTCACCATCACGTTCTGCAGTCAAGCTTGCAACAATTTGCAATGACTTTAACTGTCCACTTATCTGTAAAGCAATAAAATATGGATGTAAGTATGAGCAAAACAAGCCAATAAGAACAACAGCATAAATTATCTAATTGCACCTCAGCCCCGTGCTGATCAATCAAGAAACCAACTAGATCTGCACACTCTATCCGAGTACGGTTGTTCTTAGAGCGCAAACCCTCCAGAATGTACGGGAAAGATTTTGTTGCTGAATACGCATGCAAAATTTGTTTGGCTAGCTCACGCATTTTTTCCCGCACTTTCTCAATGTTATGCCCCAACTGCAGCATACAATATCGTATGTTCAATATATTAAAAGTATTTCCCATCAAAGTACAGGATAATGGCACACAAGAAAAACATTTTAAATATTCATTTCACTTCCTAAAACTATTAAAATGATTTTTCTCCAAGTGCAGCACAAACATTCAGACCATAAGGAATATAATGATATCTAACAGATGGATGACAATTTATGCTACTGAGGTCAAAGTAGAACCTTTTCAATCAAGCATGGAAGAAATATAGCTGCTTCTGATTCACTCAAAGCGTAGGCCTCATCCCGGAGCAAGTCAAAAAGTGCAGGGAGGAATTCCAAAACCTGTCCATTTCAACAGGTCAAACTTCATATGATCATATCTTATGAAGCATCATACTCATAAACCATATCAACAAAAGTAAGTGATACAATATAATGGAAACAGAAAGGAAAATATACCTTTAACAGGCACGTTGTGTTAGATTTACAAAACTGCAAAACAAACCACCTCAAGAGTATGTCCAGAACTTCAATTATTTCATTTCCAATGGATGGAAGGGCCTGGAAAAAACAAAACAAAAAAGTTTCAAATTCAATAACAGGATGCCATTCTCAAGAGTAATTTCCAATAGTCAAGAAATAAGCCAAATACCTTTTGTAACATCTCTAGCCCATCAACTTGTTTCTTAAAATCCAGACTTAAAAGCCTCCTGTTCAGATCCTCTCTTAAGTACTTCATCATATCACCCTGCGTATAGGGAATGTGGGAAGAGACATCTCAAAATGCAGTAAGAAAACCAATAGTTAACTAGAAGCACTGTATAAAACCAAACCTCAAGATCTTGAATTTGTTCCATCCGTGGCTCTTCAAACTTAAACCTTCGGACTACCATTCTTTCCCTATCCTCCTGTGAATAGGCAGGTGCAAATGGAAAATGTTGAATGAATGCTATTTACATCTAATGAAAATTTTGATGTGTAATGTCAACTACCTTGTTTGAGTCCTTGACATTCAATAATGCTTGAGACTGAACAGCTCTGTCCTGAATAGACATCGCTGGCTCTGGCTTTGACCCTTTTGTTGGTATGACTCTCTAATAAAGCCAGGACATAAAAAATCAATCTCCGCAATGAATTCCAAACAATACAAGTCAAATAGGAGAAACATACCGAAGATATAGATCTACTTGAATGCTTTGATATGCCATTGGAAGCAGCTTTCCCAACCTTTGAGCTTGTTTTGGATGATGGACCCATTGAAATTGTTTTTGTTGATTCAAATGACTCTGAGAAGCCATGACAAACTTCAATATGCAGAAAAACAAGAGGTATGTGCATGCATGCAGAGACACAAAATTGAAGTCATCCAAGTTACCAAAGAACAGACCTTGATAAACACTAGCAGGCCTCACACGTTCGAGAACAAGAGCTAAGGCTGGCCCATGAATATCTTTCAGATTCCTCTCAATCTAAAACAAGGGAATACATAATTGAAAGTTTAGTCATCAATCAATGCAGGTGAAAGAGAAAAACACCATATCTAATTCACTTACCATTTCTTGTCCACACACTCTCAAAATCTCAGAGATGCATGCTTCAGCTGCTTTTCGAACATCTGCTGATTTATCCTAACAAAATCCCAAAGCAAATGTCAAGGCAGGAGTCAGGAAATGTCTTGGTGAAGAAAACAAAACTAAAAGCTACCGTCATAGCAGAGCCAGCAGGTTTCAGCAAATGTATGGCATCAGGAAACTCGCTTAATCCAGAAAGTTGCTTTGAAAGCCAATCAAAAAGGTCCTTGCGGCCTTCAGCACCAAGCTTACTTTCAAATAAAGCAGCTGTGATGTAAGGAATCTACAACCGAAGAAATATCATTACTACCAGACCACAACATATCAAAACAGCCCAAAATTAAAATAACACGTTACCAGTAATTCCATAAACAATTACCATTTTATCAAGATGAACAGCAGCAACCCAAGAATCTAATGTATTCAAAGCACATTCCCTCATATGTTTCTTATTGTCCCCAAGACATTTCAAAATATCTGACAGAACACCCTGTGAAACCCAATGCACAGCAAACTTAAGCTCTTCTCAAGACCATAAACATAAATGTAAAGAAACATGATCATCTTGAGTGGTCAAACCTTGCTTGACTTCTCAACAGCTGGTCCCATAGCAGAAGCAACACCACCAATGGTAGTCAAAGCTGTCATGATTAGATTTTTATTGCTGTCATACAGACGCCCTCTAAGGGCACCAAATAATTCACCTGCAACCACACAAGATATTAATGACCAACAGATTTCTGGTTATAACAGCAAGCTTATTATGACACTGCATGTCTTACTAAAACTTTATAATTATTCAAGTCAACTTTAACTCAAATGCATACCAGTTCCATTTGGTTGAATGCGTTTATTAGCCTCCTCCAAAATTTTATTGACAGCTTCAATTGACTCAAGTCGAACCTGTAATGCAGATTTAAGAGTCAAGTTGATACCAATAAGGACACGGTTTTGCAAAGGCAATCATAACAAGTGAGCTGGCTTCATCAGCATTGACAACCATACCTTCCAATCAGGACTTTCCAAGCTCTTGATCAGAGTAGGTGTTACCTTTCCACTAATATCTTCACGTGGCAGGCTATCCAGCCCACCACCAGAAACACAAGTCATGGACTCTGACGTCCTAACTGTTTTCTTTGGAATAGCAGAAGCACCCTGAAGACATGTGCAAAGGCTTCGAGTAAACAATATAGAACACACATTTTGAGAAAGGAATTTGATCTTTGGCCTCCTATTACCTCAAAAGGATTTTTCTCATACTCCGCATCAAGTGCACTGAGCAGTGCAGGTTTGACATCAGCCAGAAAACCTTTAATATCTAAAAAAAAATCAGAAATATATATTAGGATTCAAGGCATGTGGAGAATTGGAAATAATAATACAACTACACACCTGGACCAACAAACTTATGTAAGGCACCCAAAAGTTTGATAGTTGCATTTCTGCTAGCAGCTACACTGGACTGTAGCCCAGTATCTTTACAGAAGTCAATTAAATCCTGCGAGATAAAATTCACATTTCCCCTTAGATAACCGCAACTACCGGATAAAAAATAGAATAGAAAGATAATCTTCAGTAAGTCAAGGAAGAGTTATGGGGAGGGAGAAATAGAAGCACCTTAAGCTTCAAATGTGACACGCCAAAGTCATCAATTGCCAAAACCATCCAGAGTATTCCCTCACTAAGAACCTTTGGATTCTTGTGCTCTTTCATAATTTTGTAAAGCTGCAAATGATGAAATTCCACACAGATTATTCCACGACACATAAGAAAATGGTTCACTCAATGCATTATACTAGACCAAAATTAACACAAATTGTTAAAGCAAGCACCTAACTTCTGTTTTGAGAAACACAAAATTAATGGTGAGCTGTAATTATACTTACTCGGTCAAAAACAAATCCTGGACCTACTGCTTCCGTGAAAGTAGTAAGGCACTTCATAGCATAAGCTCTGGTTTTAATATCCGCTACCCGTTCACTAATACCTGAGAGAAGGTATGAAGAGTAAGCTAAGCTGCAACTTTGTATTTTATCCAATGCATGACAAGGTCAAAAGGAGAAAAATCAATTTAGCACAGAATTGGGTTCACATTTACAGATGATAGAAAAAAATATAAGCAGTTTTTTCAGAATATTTGGCTCTCACTACAAACAAAAGAATAAGGCAACTAACACCTAATACCCACCTAGAAGGCAGAGCACTACACATTTCTTTGGAAATTTTGATGCAGTTGAAGCTAGGTAAGTAATGACTTCAATGAACTGTTGCTGAACCTGCACTTTTGTTTATATTTCAAAATATTATAACCATCACACATTTGATCTTGATGATAATCTGTTCATAAGAAAATAAAAGTGAAACATAAAAACATTTAAATACCTGAACATTTTTCTCATTCCAGCCAGGAATAGCACAGAGTAAACGAATCAAAATCTCCACAGATTGATTACAGTTCTGCAACCCCTCCACTTGTTCTTTCAATGAAGACATTGCTGCAACAATTTCCAATGGTTAAAAACCATAAATCAATTAAAAAATAAAAAATGTAACCAAAACAGGAAAATTAATATTGTATATGAACAAAAACAAGATGAAAATTAACCAATTAACTGCATCAAAATGAACAAGCTATATAAGATAAATTTCAGAATTCTGTGCACCGAGAAATAGATATGCCCCACAAGATGAAATTGCCGTACAAATTCACACACACACAGATATGCATGCATGCATATACATATCCCCATAGGAAATTAGCATCAAAACAATTTTACAAAGAAACAGCCAAATAAACTTTAAATACAAGTCAAAGAAAAAACCTAAATCTAAGGAATTTACTTAGAACCAACAAATCATGATGTAAATTCTACTGAACAGTTGCATAAAAATCGCTGCTATAGTTCACCATCTTGATGTTAGAAGAAAACATGTTCACAGAGAAGCACCCTAAAGAATAATTAAATGTCCCTAGCAACTTGTGATAAAAGATTACTGAAATCAAACTAATATTAGTTAGCAGTCATGTTTCAGCTTTTATAGTTGAAAAAAAGAGCATTTAAAACCTAAGATAGACAAAACAACCAAACAACCTTCAGTTTTGAAATTGAGTGGAACCAAATGCATCAGAATAGCACAAATAACAGCTTAGTAAACCTTCAGTTTTTAATGCACGCATGAAACAGGCAAAATGTTCTTATAACATACCTTCCAGCCGCTCTTTCCATACTGCACTCTTCAGTTGAGAAATGGTATCTGCTTGAATGAGAGAGCCTAATCTGGTTTCAATCTCTTCAAGACTCATCTCTGCTGGCTGCAAATATCAAAAAGAGAGCAACTCATGTATCAAAAACTATGAATGTAAATGCCAATCAACAAAGAGCACTTCCAGAAACAAAGGAATGCTCACCTCAACATCTTCAGGTGGTTCAAGTGCTCGTGAAGTTTCTGGTCGCCCAGCTCCATCAACTTTCTTGCTGGCCCCCGATTTTGTAGGTGCTGCCTTTTTGTTAGCGGGCTGAAAAAAGGAACAATATCACAATCAGGAAACATCATTGTGATAATGTCCATTTGAGTGGAACTAAGTGATTGATAAGAAACACAAAAGGAAAAGGTAAAATAAACTCACAGCTGCTGGAGCAGGCCTCTTCCCAGAAAGCATGCTTGCCGCTGACTTCTTAACAAATGAGCTTTCTGATGTCTGCAAAAGCAAATTAGTTACAACGCTTTTGTGACAGTGATTAAAATGAAATTGAAAAAACCACCCTTAATGAAACCGAAGTGAGGTACATAGAACAACTACAACATACACTCAAGGAATTAAGAAATAAACAACGAGAAATATAGCAAAAATATTGAGATGAGGTAGCAGAAACATGGATAAATCACTTTTTATGTGAACATGATAACCATTGAAATGAGAACAATTTACCAAGGGGCACAAAAAATCAGCCAAAAGGAACACTATTATTGTTTTAAAAAAAAAAACACTCCATGCGTGTATCTTTTTTTCCTTTTATCGTCCAATGAAGAGCAGTTGTATCATGCTCGCTAAATTTAGTGACCTTGCAACAACAGACCATCATCAAAACACATAGGGCCCTTCACCCTAAAGAGAATCTGAACAAACCACAGCTGCAGATTTCAAAACCAATGCCACTCTTCCATGGTGCACAAAAAGCATATCTACTGTTTGAAACAGCTTTTGTAGAAGTCAGCTCAATACAGTTTCTAATGGAAATAAAACAATTATAGTTGTAATGTAACTGATGAATTAGTTACAAATGATAAAGACGATCAAATAACAATACCAAAATAATAAAGTTTGAAAAACAGTAATGCCTCAACCAACCTCTACAGAAGACATACTTCCACGAGCAGTTTGGACAGTACCTGACCATGGCACAACAAACATGAGCAGCCAAATTTAATACAAAACAAGTACATAGCTAAAGATTTTATAACTCTAAATTAATTGTTGTGATAGCAACATGGACATGGATGCACCCACCTGAGGTTCCCACAGCTGCCACACCATCCCCAGAACCTGCTATCATTTCTGACAGCTTCTTTCTTCTCACATCATCAAGTTTCTCCAGTGACCTCTCCAAAGGCCTCATGCCAACCATCTAACCAACAATTTGAGAGTAAAAATAATAGTAGCTAAATTTGAAGCAAAAATTTCTCAATATTTTTCTCAAATGGAAAAGCTACCTTAGCTACTGCCGCTAACACTGAAAAGGCAGAATCCCTCACATCAGGAGTCCCATCATTGAGGCTCTGCAAAATACAATCACTTAATTTCAAACTAAACAAAAAAAAAAAGCAGGCAAAGCAGCTGCCTATAAACAAAATCCGTGCGCTCCCACAGCTGCATATCATAGAGCTCCATGCATCATAAGCAAAGAATTAATAGATGATGACCCCTGAATAATCTTTAACCAAAGGCCAGTTCCAGTTCACAATGTAAAAATGGATTTTCTGTTTCTCCTTCAAAGTTTTATATTAGAGCAAAGATGCCATATGAAGATTTCGATTATGAGTCAGAACATTAACATAAGAACAAGGGATACACTAACCTCCATACAGATAGGGACGTAATCCTTATGCACCTTCAGAATAACAGCTTTATTACTGGTTTCAATACAAAATGTCACCCAGTTTAGAGTTAATGAGCGCACAAGAGGAACTTTATTTTTCACTGCTGTTTTGACATCTGCAGTAACAGAAATCATTAAGAATCAGAAGTATGTAACCCTGTAAATCATGAACCACCAGTGGCATATATTTTTTTATATGTACCCAAAAAAAAGAAAGTGGAGAATAATATAAACATTCAACAGCAAATTATATGGGAAAAGAAATGGTAATTGCAAAAGAATCTGCAAAAAATACTAATAGTAGATGGAAAATGCAGTATTTTCTCCTAAAGAATCTTAATTATTATTTTCTTATGCACATGTCCGTTATGAATTGTAATGCAACCATGATGATGAGTTCATGGAGACAACCAAAAACAAATTCTGGATTCGACAAAATTGGAGGAATTGGTTAAAACAAATACAAAAAACTAAGAAACCCAATCTCTCAGACTCAAACAGCTCGAGCAAAGGGTAGAGAAAAAACTCTCAGACCATAGAACTATTTGGAATGAAAGGTGGAACTTGCCTTCAACAATGTCAGCAAGATTTGAGCATCCAGACTTATGCATCGCTTGGAGAGTTTGTGTAAGTGACTCTGTCAGGGTAGGTTTTTTCTCTTTCAGTTTTTCCTATTAGGTGAAACAATAGAAAATGCATTGTTGTTAAAACAGGTACTATATATACTTAAATAGCCCACTTATCACACAAGATGACACACTTATGTAGACCAGTTCAACACACCCAGATAGCCAGGGTTTGACAGCTTCAGTAAATGGGAATGTGTCATAATTAAAGTGTATGTGGCACTTACAAGCAAAACAGGTAATAAGAACCGAGAGCTGCCAGAAAAATGGGATCTTAGACCACGCGCAAGGTTTCCAATAGCTTGTATGGCTTCAACTGCAACAGCGATGTTCACATCTGTAATAAGCTGCAGGCAAAAACATAGTGAAGCTCTTCTAATAGGGGAACAAAATGAAATGATTATACAGATGGTGGTAAAATGGATCACAGATATGTCAAGAAGGATAAGAAAAGCATCGTACTGAAAAGTCACTCTGAAGTCTGGACACCTCAAACCAGTAACATACAAATTTCAGAAAAGCATTTGTAATCCTACAAGTTCCAAGTTTAGTACCAGGTTCAAGTTAACATAATGAAGTTCAGTAGTGTTCAATTGCTATTGAGGAAAAGCATACCATAATCTCCATGGAAAATATCTTAATCAGATCCTTGTGCTTAGAAAACAATTACGAAATTTTTAATTTGATTCCATTCACGTTAGACCAGAGCTTAAAAAGGAACGGGAAAGGGATGAGCAGAAGAATTTCATCAACCATATTATGTAACCTCATAATAAACCTGCATGTACAGCTAGTAACGTGTATGTGTTTTGGCACCGTACTTCAAAAAAAAATTTCCTAATAATATTTGGTTTATGAAGGTTCTCTTCCCGTTCACAAATTGACCAAACAAATTCACTTCTCCAGAATCAAGTAAAATATTTGTCACCAAATAACAGAAGCTTTTTCAACAATAGTATTCATACACCAGAAAGGAAACTAATAAAGTAAAAACAAAAAAATTAAGGAACACAAAGAAGACAAAATAGCCCCAGATATACTGACAATAAAAAGGGAGATGATTATAGACAATTTAAAATGGAGGTTCCAGCTTAAAGAAAAAAAATACCTTCTTCAATGTCCGACAAACTTCAGAGAAATCACCAGGTGCTATCCTCTTTGTGGAAGCAAGCTTCGTCAGCTCTGCAACAGCCTCCTTTCTTTCTGACCATTTGGTAGCTTTCTAAGAGGTAGACACAAATTGTTACACTTTAGCAGTAAGCAGCAAAACAGGCATATTTAGAAAATGATAACAATAAAGTTAGATATCCAAAATACTAAAAAAATGAAAACAACAAGCAGGAGCACTGACCACTCCATCCCAAAATCCAGATTTTTCCAAGGGTGATAAAATATCAACAGGGTCCATAAGATCATACTCATCTATTTCTTGAGGAGCTGACAATCAGAACATGTCCAAGTAATAGCATGTTAGTCAATTGAATGAAAGATTCGGATATTATGGGAGCAAGTTAAATCACATACCATCAGGTGCAACTTCTTCGGACTGACCAGGACCCGCAACTTCTGATACTCCTTCTGGCTCTGGCTCCTTGTCTTGCTCAGATCTGATCACATACACATGTTAATTCTACATTCCAACCGAAGTATGACACAATGAACCTCAACAAGATTTATCTTATTTTTAAACTAATTGGTAAAGGAAGGATAAATGTAGATTTCCTGGAAGCATAAAATTGCTTAAGCAACAAAATATTGGGAAAATGCAGATAGGTTTAATAATTGTAATCTTGTTCCATTATTAATTTCAAACCAATGTTGTATAGAAGAAAAATCACTGAAGAACAGTATGTATGCAAGGGGCAATTGGTGGGGTGTAAAAAGAACAGGAGTGTAAATCTAAGGATCACAATGACAGAACAGCATATGATCAATTCAAAGCATAGTTATGTTGGCAGACTATGAGCCCAGATCCTAAGGAAACATCTCAAGAGAACTATAGTACTTCTAGTAAAATGCATGAAAAAAGTGGAAAAGGGTTCCTAGCTACATTTACCTAATCTTGCGGGATGGCTTAGCTGTTCCTGTAACATTAACAAGCTCAGCCTCCAATTCTTTTTTCTTCATGCAGGAACATGGGGAGAAGGAGGAGAAAAGAAATGTTTGTTATAATATATAGGTAAAATGAAAGAAGTAACAAAGTCATACAAATTAATGAATAAATCTGTTGTACCATTGTATCTCGCATCTTCTCCAACAGAATTGATTTAACAGGGTCTTTTCCAATCCACCGACAAAGTTCAAGAGTAAGTCCTTTAGATGATGCACGAACATTTTGATCCTGGTGATCAAACAATTCTGGAAGCATCTTCAAAATCCTCTTCGGGGGCACAACTTTGGCTCCAAATTCACTATTAGCAAAGAGAACAGAACAGCAGAGACAATTGGATGAATAAAAGAATCAGTGCTTTGCAACCAAGAAATATTGCTTACAAACCTTAAGGCTTGAAACATGACATCTATTGCAGGCACAACCGCTTTGGAAACTTTGTTCTTGATTGCCTTCTCCATTGCATCCTACAACCACCAAACACTTGTAACAATCTTACACAACATAACCAGTTCCATTCCAGCAATAAATTCTGAGCATTTGGTGAGCAAAGAAACTCCACTGCAAGCAACAGCTAGAAACCAAGCTACGAAACATGGATGCCAAATTGAATGGAATGCATGAAGGAAGGAAGGAACAATAAAATAAAGAAATTGAAAATGACAGAAATGCTGAATGCTACAAAATCCTGAAGCATGACAAAAGAAATGCCACATGCAATGATTCACATTTCAAAATAACCAAAGCATAAAAGACAGTGAGATACACTGAAAATCAGGGGTTTCAATCCACAATAAAAGACACTATGAAACTAGGTGCCACTTTCCAAGTGAAGTCGAGTTGTTTCAAGAAACATTATAGCCTACCTACTTGTGCAAGTTCAACGAATTCTAATGCTACGAGATTACGAGGTTTGAAGTTGATTTTTCCCAACCAAAGCAGGATGAAACAACCACAAGAAAGGTCCTTAATTTCAAAAAATGAAGCTCAGTATACCAAAAATATTTACTTAGGAGTTAGGAGTTCTCTATTATTTATCATTTTACAATCATATTTTGATCTCCAACCTACTCAGTTGAGAACCCTTACAAATTTTGGTGCCTATATGAGCACCTTTTTCTAAAAAAGGAAAGCTTTTGATAATTTGTTTTGGTTTGAAAAGCATGCATACCTAACTGGATTATTCTGAGTATTCATAAACATGAGAATTATATAGGAACAAGAATAATCTTGGATTATTTTTTGCAAAAGTGAAATCCTGAGAAGAAGAGGTGATGACACTGCTCATTTGTTTTTTTTCTGCTTCTTTTTCTTACAATTCCTTCTGATCACTTTTCTACAGCTTCAATATTCATTCTTAATTCAAAGTTTCAAACATTAACTTCTCTCCCACTCCAAGATTACACCCTTCACTCCCTTATTTGCAAACCCTGACTCCTTGGTGTACCGTGCAGCCTTTGTGAAACATAAATTTAGTTTTTTCCTACTTTGAGGAGTTTTAAAAACAAAAGAGGAGAGTCGAGTTAAAGTTTAAAAATATTACATAAAGGAAGGTGTTTTCAGAAAACACCCCCAACTCGATATAGGCAAAAAGGAACAAGCTCCATTATAACCTCTACATGAAGCACTGCGATGACCATTTCTTGCTCTGTTTTTCTCAATTATGTCCTTATGATGTATCAGAGTAGAGTGCATGGCTAACTTTCATTGCCCCTTTAACAGATTCTTAATATGGATGAGATCACTCTACATACAGAGTCGCAAAAGCACAACTTTTGCCCACATTGTCCATCCTAGAATAAAAATCATCTCTCAAGTTACTTTAGAACATCAAAAACATATCCTCAATTACAATCTAGTTGGGTTCGTCTATAAGAAGTGCAGCTGTAGAACTTTGCAGTATGATTTTGCTTCCATGGGAGTTAGCTTATTGTTTAAATTAATAAGAAACTGCTCTGAAGATTTGCTTATGAATAACCACAGAAGTACAAGCTCGCCCAACTAAATCAGTCTCTACATAATGAATATGTCTAACCTGTTATGCTTACAACTCCTCAGCTATTTGACCAATATCATTTTCTAATGCATTTACCAACTAAATTCAAAACCAGCACCTAATTTCACTGCACAACAGTAGATTGGCATGGTCAAAGCTTGCAAAATATCCACTTAACATCGAAAACTCTTTGCTGCAAAATCCACTTAACCATGCTAATAAGTTACGGAAGAATACAAACCAACTGAAGAACAGTTAGCCATTACACTGACAAGTGAAATGACACACAAAGCTCCCATTCAATCCTATAACTAATTAACAAACTAATAACTAGCAACCAAAATGCAACTACCATTTTAGGAGAGCATAAAAAAAAATTGTACACCTCACTTATAATTTCCATAAACTTATTCAACATAAACAACGTAATAACAATTCATTCATTCTCAACTAACGACTAAACAAAAGAAACATTCCTACAGCAAACTATCCTGAAAAAATTAATTAAAACCAACACACATTTTCACTCGTTATCCAAAAACCATAAAATCACTCACCAAAAAGGCCTCCACAGCTTCCAACTCCACCCACAGCATAAACGCCGCCTGCGCTTTCTCCACAGTCTTTGGCCTCCCCGTAAGACACTTAGCCACAATCGCATCACACACTTCTTTCGCATACCTACGCACAAACCACAACATATTACAAAACCACAAAACCAACGCCGGAAAAAAAAAACTAAATACGATCAAACCCTACCTTCCAGCATCCGCATCAGCAGCACGCAAAAAAGCAATCAAAGCATCAAGCGCTTTTTCCTGCACCGGCGCATTCGAATCCGCAACCGTTTTCCTAAACAACGGAGCTAAGCACGAAAACACAAAACGACAGTCACGAAAACACTAAACGCATGAAACCGAATCCGCATTTCACAGATCAATCGGATCTGAAGCTAAAAAATTTACGAAAACAAACCGAATTCACGAAGTCTGGAGTCTTTCGGATCGATAATCGAGTCGCAGAGAGAAGCCAGATCGATATTGGCTTCATTTCTAACTTTCCAATTCTTGTGTAACAACCGATCTTCCCACGGCAATTTCTTTGCTTCCTTTAACAACTTTTCTTCCTCCGACATTTTCTTTCCTCTCTACAATATTTAGATCTATGGCCGGATTTTTGAATTTTGAATCTTTTTTTTAATTTCACTCGCCGGCGAGAGCGGGGAGAGAGGAAGTGACAAAATCAAGGTGAAGAGAGGGAGGGGCGAGGAGAGGGGCAACGATAAGTTTTTTTTTTTATTTAATTTTTGGTGAATCAAAAATCATGAGAGAGAGGGGGGAGGTATTTTGAGTTGCAAGTTTTTGAATTTTGGAGGTTTTTCGACGCGCGGTGTGGGGTGATTTACTGCACGTGGTAACGGTTGACGGGAGGAGAGGGGGTTTTTCCTAACTCCCATTTTACTATAATTTAATTCATTAACACAATTCCTTTTTTATTTGGTTATTATTTGATTTTTTACAAAATAAAACATATTTTTCTTTTTTTATTTAGCTGTTTTACCATTTTGTACAGATTTTATTTTATATACAAAACTTTAAAAGTTACCAACATTTGTATTTCAAGTATTTAAAATTACTAAATTATTTTCATCATTATTCTCTATATCATTATTGTTATAAATCATCATATCAAACTAAATATTATTGTTATTTTTTATTATTATTATCCCGTAATATAATATAATTTCATATTTATCTCATCACAACAAAGATATAAAATATTATTATTATAAATTTTATTATTTTATAAAATAAAATTATATTTAAAAGATTTTATTTTACAAATATAAATTCAATCTTCAAAATACATGTATTAATTGCTTCTCTTTCATATATCCTAGTTAAATAATCCATGTATTCAAAATTGAATTTATTTATTTGCATGGAATAATTTTAGAAGTACGAGAATAGATCCCATGGGAAATGGGGTTGTTGCTGTTCATTGGCGCGTGGGCTTGTGCTTGTTCTCGACGGTATTTTTGTTGTGGTTGAGCAGAGTAGTTCTTGTAGGGACCTGAGAGGTGGGGTCCAAAACATAAGCACTGAGGGAGCAGGTGTGTGCATATATGTGATGGATGATTCTCTACCATTAGACTGCATAGAGATGGCCCTGCTGCACATTCTTGGAGCCGTTGGATTCGTATGGGATTCGGTGTGCTTTATGGCTGTCGTAGTCGGATGGTGATCCAATGATTTATCTTGAAGTTCATGTAAGCCCCGCCCTAACCGAGATTTTGATGTATTAACACTTTTTGTTTTCTGAAATTAACAATTTTAAAAAAAATCTTTGTTACCTGGTGTGTGTTTTGAATTTTTGTTACGTGATATTCATTTAAGTTAAATTTTTATTAAAATATTTTTTTAAAGTTTTTTTTAATATAGATACATTAAAAGTATTTAAGAAAATAATAATTTAATACTTTTTTT
>Ga0325410_1001415_pt1 | contig 26541 bp, 19 predicted proteins | sample PopdelMetagenome_16_FD_206182 | JGI IMG/M metagenome (GOLD analysis project Ga0325410, IMG submission 206182) | Populus deltoides microbial communities from Bellville, Georgia, United States - Xylem-PdIQD-R3 | ecosystem: Host-associated > Plants > Phyllosphere > Stem > Wood/Secondary xylem...
AAGTGAACTTATTGCAAAATATAAATTAAATCATCCAAAGTTTTAAGTTAATTAACTTACATCATTTGAAATATCATCTAACATTTTAGTACAAGCCCAAAAAAAATATTTTCATTTCTATATGACATAATAATTAGTTACATTGCAATTTCTAAACAAAAATACAACTTTTAGGGAGCTATGGATCAACATGCTCTTACAAGATATCTAAAAAGTTATTCACACATAATTAACTACACTTAGATATAACATAATGTATAAAATGTGTTAAGTAAATTTCTTTAATTCAACTTAATTAAGTCAACCCTTGAGAGATTTCACAAATTCTACATTATTTAATTTTTTTATCCTCCCTCGAACATCTAACTCATTACCGTGATAAAGTTTTACCTTATCTCAAAACCGGTTATAGACCTTTTATTTAGGGTACTCGACCACATTGCCCTAATTCGAGCACCAGTCCCTGAACCAGAGTAACTAGTTCAACATGTCCAAACCAAACGCTAGTCTCAAAACCAGGATAATTAGCTTATCATATTATTTGACAACATAAATTATAAAGTAAACAAATTTTTAGTTGCATGCTTAACTTTTATTAATTAATTAAAAGTGATTAAGGTATCTAATACCTACCTGTTACATATGAAGTCCCTACTTCTACTCCGACCAGTAATCTGGCGGCGGTGGTATCTCCTCTCAACATAACAGGGGTGTTAAGGACAAAATTGGACTTTCTATCCTTTAGTAGAATTGTAGAATCATGTCTTACCTTCCCAACATATTTTTTTAATATTTTAACTTGGATAACATCTTCTTGTTTTTTTTGGTTTGGTAGTTGATACTTCTTAAAATGATTAAGCATGTATCTAGATGTTGATAAAGTTATTTTGATATTGTAATTATTCATAAGAATTCTTTATTAATTGAAAGGGATGAAGTTTACTATAAAAAAGTCAAACTTTCATATGGGACTAACAATGTGATACCATTATAAAGACTTTTACTTGATGCATATTAAATGATTGTTCAAACATCTAAATAAGACAAGGATAGGGTGGCCAATTTCTATTGCGAGAAGGTAATTTGTTCTATAGTTTATGAAAAGCAGATGTAGTTTAGTTTGAGAAAGAAAGTATGTTATGTTTTTCAAGTTTTTATGCCTGCCAACTCTTACCATTAAAAAAATAAAGTACATAAGTGATTGCAATAGTAAAGTACATCAATGCATTTGGTAGGCATCATTAACTAATATTGAAGAATTTAATAGAAAGTATAGCCTTTAATAGAGTACAATGGCTAAGTAGGATCCATATAGTTGATGTAAGATCTTGAACAAAAAGAAAATTTTCCTATAACATATTCTTCATATCTTACTTTGTGATTTCATATTTGTCTGGTTGAAATTGATTATTTATAGTTATTTTTTCTTTTAAAGAAGTTCTACATTTTCCCTTTAGACCTTTTCATTTGTGTGATGTTATTGTTTGCTCCATAGATAAGCACATGCAATATATAAATATATACACACAGTGGTGGAGCCACAATGGATCAAAAAAAGGCAATTGCCCCTTTATTTTTTTTTTATATTTTATATATTAAAATATTAATATATTAGTTTAGTGAATTATTGTTACACGGAAGGAAAGTTTTGACTCATATGTTTATATATATATATATATATATTCTGGAATGGTTACCGTGGTTTTGAACTTTTTTTTGTTAAGAATCTTTGTAAGGTCATATGTATTGGAGCTGGTAGAGGGTAATATTTTTAATTTGGACATTGGGTTGAGGTGGTGGTGGTAGTTCTGGTGGTGCTGCATCTTCGAGGATCCAATCTTCTGGTAGGGATATGTCCTTCCATTGGATTGCTTTTAGGACAACAGTGTTTGAGCGGGATAAATCTGTTTGTAGAAGGAATGTTTCTCCTTTTCGAGATTGAAATTTGTGTTTGCTGGCAAAGGCTGAGAACATGGCTTTGTAATAGATTTTGAATCTGAACCAGAAGATCAAGCCTATTGGTATTAGATCTTTGGGATCAATCTGTAATTATATTTTTTGTTCTAGCTGTCCTCCGTGATAATTTGTGAACAAGTACTGGATGTCCGTTTTGTAGGTTATAGTCATAGAATCAGGAACATACCCATGGAACAAAAAATTTTGTACAAAAAATGAAAAGGGAAGAAAACTTCCTTTCAGAAGAGGCTGGTTGAAAATTATTTTTGAAATGGAGGTAACCATTTTCAACCAGAGGATGTTCTTTGAGGTAGTCAACGTGACAACCATAGTAGTCCAACCATTGGAGGAACCAGAGGGGAAGGTTTGCAGTATTCATTGTATTATGGAAGTAGAAAAGCCAAGAATGGCTATGGTTTTGATTTTGTAGGAGGAAGGAATCGAACCACGCTTGTTGGTAATCCTAATACGTATAGGAAGTATTAAAGTCCTGAGGATTTGTACGAAAGTGTATGAGAAAGAAGAGAGGTTGATGTAAGGGTTGCCCCTAATCTTTAGGGTGAATAACTTTGTGAATGATGCATGTAGAATATGCGAGTTCAGTGTGATCAGAATGTAGTTTGAAGTGTTTGAACTTGACATAATTGGTAATCTCAAGGATGGTGGCATAGTAGGATTGTGATTTGGCTAAATTCCAGGGTTTGTAGTACCAATTTAGAGGAAGAATCTTTGAAGCAGCAATGGAAGGATTTTCATGATAGAATCCTTCTTCCATAGTTAAAATATTTTGGAAAGTAGTTTTGAAAATATATTTGAATTTGGTTTTTGGAAAACTGGTTTGTTGTAAAGAAAGGAGGGGTTTTGAAGTAGAAAAACCTCCTTGTGGTTTTGAAAGGGATTTGGAAATACTACCTGTTGGAGATACAGAGTCGTTAGAGGCCTGTTGGGACATGTCAGAAGTAATTCTGGCGATTTGGATATGGTGTCAACCCATTGTTGAACTGTGTCGGGTTGGACTTGTGATGGTTTTGTAGGTTCTTCTTCTTCAATAACTGCTTCATACCAGGATAAAATTTGAATCTCTTTTAATGTAAACAATATCGAAATAAAAAATGCTTAAAATAGCTTGCCATTGGGCAAAAATCTGTTTTGAAGCAAGATTTTGGACATCTTTTTGTAAAACTTCTTTTGCAAATTTACAGTCAACGCGTAAAAGAAATTTTTGATTTAATAAATCGCTTTGGAATTTTGTAATACAAAGAACAATTGAAAGGATCTCTTTTTTGATAGTAAAATAATTTTTTTGACAATCATTCCAGTGGGCGGATGTATACTGGAGTATTTGTTTTTTGTTATCTTGCACTTGTTTAAGAATCCCACTAAAATCTTGCTTCAAAACAGATTTTTGCCCAATGGCAATCTATTTTAAGCATTTTTTTATTTCGATATTGTTTACATTAAAGGAGATTCAAATTTTATCCTGGTATAAAGCAGTTATTGAAGAAGAAGAACCTACAAAACCATCACAAGTCTAACCCGACACAGTTCAACAATGGGTTGACACCATATCCAAATCGCCAGAATTACTCCTGGCATGTTCTAACAGGCCTCTAACGACTCTGTCTCTCCAACATGTAGTATTTCCAAATCCCTTTCAAAACCACAAGGAGGTTTTTCTATTTTAAAACCCCTCCTTTCTTTACAACAAACTAGTTTTTCAAAAACCAAATCCAAATATATTTTCAAAACTACTTTCCAAAATATTTTAACTATGGAAGAAGGATTCTATCATGAAAATCCTTCCATTGCTGCTTCAAAGATTTTTCCTCCAAATTGGTACTACAAACCCTAGAATTTAGCCAAATCACAATCCTACTATGCCACCATCCTTGAGATTACCAATTCTGTCAAGTTCAAATACTTCAAACTACATTCTGATCACACTGAACCCGCATATTCTACATGCATCATTCACAAAGTTATTCACCCTAAAGATTGGGGGCAACCCTTACATCAACCTCTCTCCTTCCCTATGCACTTTCGTACAAATCCTCAGGACTTCAATACTTCCTATACGTATTGGGATTACCAACAAGCATGGTTCAATTCCTTCCTCCTACAAAATCAAAACCATAGCTATTTTTGGCTTTTCTACTTCCATAATACAATGAATACTACAAACCTTCCCCTTTGGTTCCTTCAATGGTGGGACTACTATGGTTGTCACGTTGACTACCTCAAAGAACATCCTCTAGTTGAAAATGGTTACCTCCAGTTCAAAAATAATTTTCAACCAACCCCTTCTGAAAGGAAATTTTCTTCCTTTCTCATTTTCTATACAAAATTTTTTGTTCCATGGGTATGTTCCTGGTTCTATGACTATAATCTACAAAACGGACATCCAGTACTTGTTCGCAAATTCAAAATTAAATGGTGGGATTCCTTTGCAGCTGAGTCCAAAAGTTTCAAATTAGCTGTTACGGAATGGTTACAAAAACACCAAACGGCTCCCATCATTGATCATCATCCTAAATCAATTCTAGCCTGAAAGGCTCAAATGACAGCTCTTCTTGCCTATGCTAGAACTGAAGAGGAATACCTACAAATAGTACAAGGCATTATCCAAAGCCAAGATCCAAAAACAGTCTTGTCCCACCCTAGCTCATCTGGCTCGATATCTCTTGCCATTTCCCTTGGAGATGATAATGAAGATGACTGCTTTGGTATCTTGCCACCTATCAAGCGACATTAAAAAAAAAAGTATTTCGGACTTTCTCAGGCTCATCTGTTTAGAGCTCATATCTTTTTGACTCACCTGTTTTGAGTCTTTTTGCTAAAAAGCCTATTTGTCTTAGGCTTTTTCTACAAATATTACTTGCTACTACAAACATACAAATTAAATGTCAGTAGCAAGAAGACAACAAATGAAAGTCCCCCAAAAAACATGGGCATCTTTCATTTTGTCATCACCAGGCAATACCACATGGGTTCACATGAGTTCTGAAGGCATCTCCAAACTTTTCAACAAAACATTTTGGCCTCTTCTATGACAACTCGTCTATAAAAAGGAGACTCCTACAACCTCAGAAGACAGACTAATTTTTTTCAAAAGAAAATTTTACTCTCCCCTGTAACTCATATCTGTAGCCTATCTCCATTCTTCTGTAACCAATATCTCCTGTACTGATTTACGTTACAAATTTAAGTAAGATTCTATTTTTGTTATCTATATTCTTGTTATATTTTATGTACATTTAAGTATGCTCTGTGTTTGATCAAGGATCCTAACGTTGTTGGTTTTGCCTTGTTCATTCGCATCAGAAATTTGTTTAATTTTTCTTTATTCTTTTCATAAAATCAGTATATAGGCTGGAAACCTGTGACCTGATCTTTTAGATTATTCTCAGGTATAACAACGCCACGTACTGAGTTGTTTTTCTGCTTTTATCTGGTATCAGATAAAAACAAATATATATATATATATATATATATATATATATATAATTACAACTCATTGTCCTAATTTCCCCCCCTTTTCCCTTTTCTTTCTTTATCTTTCCCTGTCTAACATTGTTTAGCTGTCGTTCCCTGCCTCTTGCTTTACTCATCAATTAATCTTTCTTGCCTTTTGCTTTATACTTTAGGTAAATTTTCTTCATCTTTTCTATTTGTTTCATTGTCTAATTTTAGTTTTATTCTTTTATAATTAGTTATTAAAAATATTAGGGTTTATGACAATTTAAGGGTTTTGATATGAATATTTTCAAAATAAATGTTTAAATCTGCTAATTTAATTAATTAAGTGTTTCTTTTCTTATTATAAAGAAATAAATTAATATTCATGCAAAACCACTATTCTTGGCATCTCTTGCATTGACAGAGTAGTTTATTGAAATTTAATATTTTCACATGATTTGTTTGTAAGTAAAATATCAAGTAGAAATCATGTTTTTCAAGTATTGTTCCTTTTACACATACACTAGGCATTGTTCCTCAATTAAATGTCTAGAAATGATTAAGTATAATTTAATCAACATACTTATTATACACATATAGATATGAGTCTAAATAGGTTTTGATTTTGATGAATTGACATGTATTTTGCTCTTTATTTCATATGGAAGATTTAGAATTATTGTGTAACTCAATTGACTTTTGTTTAACAATGAATTATTGTGTAGTTGTGTTAATTATTATGTAGACACTAATAATGATAAAAAAATCTAGCAAGTTCATATTAAATTAACATATCACTAGACAAGTATTTTAAGCATAAATCCCTTGAGGATGACGAGCCAATCAAAGCTTCAAGTCAAGTAACTCAATCAAGTTCAAAGAAAAGTCATATTGAAATCAACCCCGACACTCTTCTTGCTGACCCTGGCTTAAGAAGACTAATTTATGAATACCATATAAATGATAGGGATGCAATCTGAAAAGCTTTATCTACAAAAAGGTCCTTATTAACCTTCACACTGTGATTTTCCTCAAAAACAATTTGGGAATATATCAACACTACAATGCTTTAATCTGGCTTAGTTTGGTGCATACCCAACATGGTTAGAGTACAGCATAGCTAAAGATGCTGCCTTTTGCTTGTATTGTTACCTGTTCAAGTCAAAAGGGGGTGTTGATTCGTTTGTGGGTGATGGGTTTTCAAATTAGAAAAAAAGGGAAAGATTTGATCTTCATATTGGAAAGTTTAATAGTAGTCACAATGCATCTCGGATAAAATGTGAGAATTTGATGAATGAAAAACAAAGTATCATGACTTTGTTATCTGAGCAGACAGTAAAGAGTCAAAGTGATTATCGAACTCGATTGAATGCTTCAATATAGTGTGCTTGTTTTTTGTTGCACCAAAGACTTTCATTTCGTGGCCATGATGAATGTGAATGTTCAAGCAACCAAGAAAATTATCTAGAGCTCTTGCATTTTCTTTCCAGAAATAATGAAGCTATTAAAAGAGTTACTTTCAGTGAAGCTCTTAGACATAACAAATTGACTTCTCCAGATATTCAAAAAGACATTACTCAAGCTGCTGTAGAGAAGATTACAAATGTGATTATCAAAGATCTAGGTGACTCATTATTTTCAATTTTAATTGATGAGTCACGTGACATATCAATCAAGGAACAAATGACAGTTGTTATACGATATATAGACAACAATGAACATATAATTGAACGTTTTCTTAGCATTCAACATGTGTCGGTTACAACTGCTAGTTCATTCAAAGCAGTTATTGAAGCTTTATTTTCTAAACATGGGTTAAGCATATCAAGATTGCGTGGTCAGGGATATGATGAAGCTAGTAACATGCGAGGTGAATTCAATGGCTTGAAAGCACTTATTCTAAATAACAATCCAAGTGCATATTATGTACATTGTTTTACCTACAGACTTCAATTGACTCTTGTGGCTGTTACAAAGAAGCATAATGAAGTTGGAGATGTCTTCAATTTTATTTCTAACATTATAAACATAGTTGGAGCATCATGTAAAAGGATGGAGGTGATTAGAGAAAAACAATATGCTAGAATTATTGAAGGACTTGAAAATGGAGAAATTTCTAATGGACGAGGCCTGAATCAAGAAACTTCTCTTAGAAGGTATGGTGATACTCGTTGGGGCTCCCACTATGTTACAATTATTCGTCTACTTGCAATGTTTTTATCAGTTCTTGATGTGCTTTAGATTATAAGGGAGGATGAGATAAACTCATAACAGAGAACGGAAGCAGTTGTTTTAACAGGTATTATGGAATCATTTAATTTTGTGTTCATGCTTTATTGTTTGAGAAGGATACTAGCAGTTACTAATGAGTTTTCACAAGCATTACAAAGAAAAGATCAAGACTAGAAAATGCTATGAGTTTATTAAAAACATCAAAGAAACGATTCAAAATGATGAGAGAGAATGATTGGGAATACTTACTGGAAGAAGTGTCATCTTTTTGCATCAAACATGACATTGATATTTTAAACATGGAAGATGAGTACAAGCTTTGTGGGCGTTCAAGGCGAAAATCTCAAGGGATTACAAACTTACACTATTTTTGTTATGAATTGTTTAACAATATCATTGACATGCAACTTACTAAGTTGGATGATCGTTTTACTGAGATAAGTACGGAGTTACTTCTTTATGTGGCATGTTTAAGCTCAAATAACTCTTTCTCTACTTTCAACAAAGAAAAGCTTATTCTCCTTACTCTATTTTTATCATAGTGAATTCTCTATAGTGGACCTTATGGTACTTGATGACCAACTTGATACGTATATTATTGATCTACGTGGTGATGATGAGTTTTCCAGTATTGAAGGTATTGCTAGTCTTGCAGAGAAAATGGTAAAAACAAAAAAGAATTTGATATTTTTATTAGTATATATGCTTATCAAATTGACATTACTTCTACCAGTTGCAACTGCTACAGTGGAGAGAGTTTTTTCTGCTATGCATATTGTCAAGAGTAGATTGTGGAATGGGATGAGAGATAAGTGGATGAATGATAGTTTGGTTGTATACATTGAGAAAGATATCTTTGATAAGATTGATAATGAAGCTTTTATGAAGCGATTTCAAAATATGAAAATTCAAAGAGAACAATTATTATGTAAGTTTTTTCATTTTAAAAGTATTTTTAAATTAATTTTACTTAATATGAATTAATATATATGTTTTGAATTGATTTCTAATGCATGTCTATATAATATAGTATTTGTTAATAATTTATCCCTGGCTACACTTATTATATTTGATAGATTTGTTATCAAAAGAAAAAGATAACATGTAAAGTACTAATTTTTTTTTGAGGTATACTCCACTTATTTTATTTAAGAATTTTCATAGCCATATATATTTGTATATCATGAATCGCGACACAGAAATATATTCTTTCTGCTTGAGAGAGAGAGAGAGAGAGAGAGAGTATAAACTTATGTTGAGAAAAAGACAACCCGAACTGAATTGTGGGATTTAAGTTGGATCCCCATATTATCAGGAATCCTGGGCCCATTAAAAAAAGATGATAAAGAGGAAGAAGGAGATAAAATTACCGAAGAAAGTAAAACAGGATGCACACTTTCACCATATACATGTTAGCACAATTGTTGCTGTTTTGTTTCAGGCTTCTCTCACGTAACTTTGGCTTTTCCATAACATTAGCTCTCTTTACTTCGTATACCATAAAATCATTCCTTTCTTTTGCAAAACCTTAACTTAAAAATTGACCATATAACTCCTCTTTTGAGTAATTCTTCCGCATCCTTTCTCTATTTGTTTTATAATATTTTAATTATGTCTTTTTCTTTGCAATAAGTTGGTTGAAAACTGGAGTTATAGAGGTGATTCTTCTATGGTGTGGTTGAGAAGTATGTCATTTGAAATCATGGTATTTTGGCAGTCTTTCTCAATTCCCCTTTGGATATGATTGCCTTTTAATGGGTTTTTCTTTTCTTACAACAAACAGGCAGAAGAAAAAAAAGAAGAAAAGGAAGGAGCACCAGACAGATAGAAAAAATGGAAGAGAACGAGGCTGTATCAGATAAGAAAAAGCTACAGAGAGGAGGGTTTGCTCTTGCGTTGGCAATCATAAAAATGGTGGTGCTGGAGGGGTTGCCTCTACGATGTCGTAGAGGATGTCGGATGAAAAAAGGTGTATCGTTCTAGATCCTGGTTATTTTGATTGTCCATTTTCAGTTCATTCGATAGGATGCATGATTATTATTATTTCTTTCATTTTTTAAAGGCTTTGATTAATTCGATAAATTCATAACCATTGGAATCTGCAAGAGGTACATAACTAATGAAATTACAGTTGAATATTCTCCCCTCCTTCGGTAGTGTAGAGAAATTGAAGGACAGCATTGATAGAGAAATAAAATACAAGTCTGGGGACTCAAGGCATGCTTTGAGTCTATCCAAAACTATTTGAAATATAAAGACCTCTTCAATGAACAATACACCGACAATTCTCTGTTGATAGAGGTGCCGAAGAATACACTGAGAATTCCCCGAGAAGCAAATATTTGTGATTTTTCTATACCCAATTATTTCTTTAATCTTGCAAGTTTCTTAGTTTACTGTTATCACCGTGCTTATGTTGCAATTGATATGTTTTTTTGATAATAATTTAAAAATGTCCTCCTTAAATTATTTATAATGATCAAATAAAACCTCTTTCTTTTTTCTTCATAAACATCGATCCTTGGACGCAGATGGTGTGAAAAGAATTAAATGGAAATAATTACTAAAAGTATAAAAATGTCCCTAATTCTTCACAATCTCTAGCAGGTCGTGTTAGCACTGTGGGTGGCATTTCGAGCACAACAAGGATGATGGAATAATGAAGCCGTGAGATGGTCTTTTGAGCATGATAATTTACAGCATCTCATTATATGCATTGTGTGTATATATATATATATATATGTTGTCTGTGAAGTGCATATTGTTTGTCTTTCCTTCCCCTATGTTGGAATAATGAAGTTAAACTGCTTTCGATACATTTATTTTAGGCTTTCTTTTAGTGTTTTATCATGGCAGGTTTTCTAGCTATTGCAAATATTGTTTTTCATGAGCCTATTATCTTCCAAAACATTCCAAGAATGAACCTATCATTTTAGTGCTTGTAGATATGATCTGCATGATGGAAGAAACCCATATGCATTGATGACCAAAATCACCATCATTACAGGGCCAAGAAAGCTTAAAATGGTTTATGATGGCCTCATTTAAGGCAAAGAAAACCTGATAATTATCATCACAATAATAAATTTCTATTGGAATGTGTTCTCATGTCTTCCTTGATTCACAACAAAAATGGCACCCAACTTTTGAAAAACAAACATAAATTTGTAGTTGCCCAACTTAGCACCAAGGGGTGCCTCTGTTGTAATGCTCTTCCATGTGTTTCTGTCTCTTGCTTTTCTTGTAATAGGATTGCTATTATATGTCTCAAATCTCTAACAATTACTTCGAAGAGCCGATCAGACCACCTCCCCTGCTATTACTCATATTTCTATTAACAGTAGTGAAAGAAGAGAGATGAGTAAGAGACGCAAAATTATTACATAAATAAAATGTCATTTGCTTCTGTATTTGGCTCTCCAATTCTCTGGGCACTCAATCCCTCAACTGCATCATCTTTCAAGCCTATCAATGGTGAGATTAAAATAGTAGTCCCTGCAGGCACTGGTTTTGGTTACGGTGGGCTATCGATCGAGTGTTCTTTAAGGCCACAAAAGAAGGCAACTGCACATTCACATGAAAACAAGGCCAAGAGAGAGTCAGCCATAGGACATAAGACACATTTGCAAGTGGGTAGTCACCTGTTTGTGGTTTTGTTGTTATTGCATTTCTCGATTGTTAAAAACCATAGAATGAAATGCCTTCTTCTGCCATAGCAATAACATTGTTTTATTTGTGGTCTGTGTACATGCGCCTCTTAATTAGTAATTTTTTGACCAGTTAAGGTGTTCGCGCTTCGCCGTGAATGCTTTTTTATTGTTCTCTGACTTTGGTAACACTAGTCTTGACGATGTGGAAAGAGTCAATGATGCGCTAATCCCAATTCGATTGATAAAAATCTGGCAAACAAAAAATTACAATGTCTCATGGAAAGAAATAAAAAGTGGTACAAAGGCCTTTTAACATTTTAAGTTGGTGGTATTCAAATAAAAATTAACAGTGGCCTAGGAAAGTGGCACAAAGAAAAAACACATTCTAGACCCAACAAATGTTCATAATGTAAAAAAGGAAGAAGGCAGTGGCTGAGCGGAGTTTACTGCACATACATTGCTGGTATGACAAAAGAGAAAGTGAGCTAATTTGTAATTTGTGTTGAGAAATGTAACCTGTTTGAACGATGACCGTCAAACCTGAACAAGGCTTGATAATCAGCAGTCCTGCAATAAAGTATTTGTTAGATATAACACTCTTATGAAGCTCACATGATTGATGAAAATTGTATAATCTTATTTGATAAACGAGTGCTGTTTAAATACAGTTTTTTACAAATAGAAATGAGAAAAACTAGCTACTGCAGATGTTATTTTACGTGGATCAAATCACTAGTATTATGGCTTGAGAAGAGGTCCTCTTTGACTGCCATAATCCCAGAAAAATAGCCACAATCCTAGAATGATAGGAATAAGATTTTATTTCTGCAGACTTCTTCAGACTGAACCTTCTTAATATATCCTCCCCTAAACTGATCATGTTGTGCATTTGCTCAGTTTAGATCCTTCTTCTCTTGTACTCTCAAGAGCATTCGAAGTTTTACAAAATCTTCAAGTTTAAGCGGCTTTGTCAGAATGTCTGCTAGTTGCTCCTTAGTGCCATAGTAGATGAGCTCTACTTCTCCCTTTTTGATAAGATCTCGAATAAAATGAAATCTTACATTGATGTGCTTTGTTCTCCCATGAAATACTGGATTCTTGGACAATTTAATGGATGAACTATTGTTGCAGAACACAGTAACACATTTACAATGATCTTCTTCAATGCTATTTAGAACTTCCTTCATCCATATACTTTGGCATGCACAAGTGGTTGCTGCTACATACTCTGCTTCAGTAGTTGATAGAGTAACTATTGGTTGCTTTTTGGAGCTCCACGCTACTGCACCATCTCCCATCATGAACACATACCCAGAAGTGCTTTTCCCCCCATCCAAGTCACCCGCAAAGTCACTATCAGTGTATCCTTTAAGGGTGCTGTCCGAGCTTCTTTTGTAGAAAATACCAAACTTTATTGTCCCCCTTAGGTACCTGAGTATTTTTTTTGCAGCTAGTAGATGTCCTTCCTTCGGTGCAGCCATGAACCTGCTTAGAAAACTCACTGCATACATTATATCAGGTCGCGTTGTTGTGATATACATAGGCTGCCAATTAATTGCTTGTATTCGGTGCTGCCAATTTCTTCTCCTTTCTCTTGTGATGATAGTTTAGTTCCTGGAACCATAGGGTTATTGACTGCATTGCAGCTACTCATTCCAAACCTTGCAAGTATTTCATTTGCATATTTTCCTTGACATAAGAAAATTCCAGCCTCTGTTTGATGTACTTCTACACACAAAAAATATTTCATCCTCCCTAGATCAGTCATATCAAATTCTGACTGCATGGAGGCTTTAAATTTTTCACATAACATCGCATTATTACCAGTAAAGATTAAGTCATCCACATACAAACTTACCACTAAAAAACTTCCTCATTCCTTCTTTATGAACAAGGTGTGTTCATAGTTGCATTTGTCGAAACCTTCACCAGCAAAGTAATCCTCCAACCGACTGTACCAAGCTCTAAGGGCTTGTTTCAATCCATATAATGCCTTCTTTAGTAGACATGCTTTGTGCTCTTCTCCCCTTCGAATGTATCCTTCGGGTTGTTCAATATAAACAACCTCATTCAGTTCTTCGTGAAGAAAAGCGCTCTTTACATCAAGCTGAAAAACTTCCCAACCTCGCAATGCAGCTAGAGAGAGTAGCATTCTGATGGTGTCCCATCTAGCGACTGGCGAGAACACTTTGTTGTAATCTATTCCTTGTCTTTGAGCATAACCCTTCACAACCAGTCTCGCTTTATGCTTATCGACCTCTCCTTTTTCATTCAATTTGGTTTTGAAAACCCACTTCACTCCAATCTTTTTCATTCCTTTAGGTAGTTTCACTAACTCCCATGTATTGTTTTTCTCGATAGCTTGTATCTCGGTGTCCATGGCATTTTTCCATTTAATGTCTTTTACGGCATCATCGTAACTTACTGGATCATCTTCAGTAGCATAGAGCACTAGGTATTGCTCTTCCTCTTCTTCCTCTGCAAGATTTTCACCAGTTACATAATGTTGCAAGTGTCTTGGAGGTATGCTGATCCTTTTTGTCTGCTCCCTTCGAGTTTCTTGAGATTGAGCAAGGGCTGTACTTCTTGCCTCCTCTGTTTGTGCTGCAGCCTGCTCATTTGGTATGTCATCTTCTTCTCTGCCTGTTCCATTGAATGATTCTGTGTCATCCCAAGTTAATTCCTCTTGTTCATCATCTGTCCTCCCCCAGTTCCATGTCTCCTTTTCAGCAAAGATCACGTCTCTGCTGGTGATGATCTGCTTGCTCTCGGGATCGTAAAGTCTATAGGCTTTAGACTCTTCACTGACTCCCAGGAATACACATTTATGGCTTTTATCTTCTAGCTTGATCCTCTTCACATCCGGTATATGTGCATAGGCAACACATCCAAAAACTCTGAAATGTGCCACATTAGGCTTGTTTCCAGTCCAGCACTCTTCTGGAGTTTTATTTGTAATTGTTGCAGTAGGACTTCGGTTGATGATGTGTACAGACCACTTTGCTGCTTCTGCCCATAAATTCCTTGGCATTTTTCCTTCAACAAGTAAACATCGAACCATGTTCATGAGAGTTCGGTTTTTACGTTCAGCAACTCCGTTTTGCTGAGGAGTGTATGATGTGCTGAACTGTCTCTTGATTCCCTGGGTGCTGCAAAATTCTTGAAAAACTTGGGAAGTGTATTCTCCTCCTCAATCGCTTCTAAGACACCGAATGCTCATCCCTGTCTCTTTCTCAACTTTGGTTTTAAAGTGTTTGAACTTCTCAAAAGTTTCTCCTTTTTCTGCCAGTAAATAAAGCCATGTTTTTCTGCTGAAGTCATCTATGAATGTCAGAATATACCTCTTGTTGCTCACGGTAGTTGGAGTGATTGGTCCACAGAGATCCGAGTGGATAAGCTGCAACTTTTCTGATGCTCTCCAGTTAGCTTTCTTTGGTATCTCTTCTCTGTGTTGCTTCCCTTTGTTGCATACTTCACACACTTTGCTTACTTCTGTGATTTTAGGCATCCCTTCCACCATTTGCTTGAAGTGCAAGCTTCAGAGTCCTTTCTGATGTAGGTGACCAAATCGTCTATGCCAAAACCCTATGAGATCCTTTTGTGTTACTTGCAGACATGCATCATTGTGTTGTTCAGTAAGCATGACAAACATTCGGTTTGTAGTCATATATGTGTGTACAATCAGTCCCTTTGTGGGATGAAGGATCTTGCAGGCTCCTCTTTGCATTATCACTGTCAGATCTTTCTCCTGCAGCTGCCCAACACTTAACAAATTGTTTATTAAGTCTGGCACATCATATACATCACTTATGATTTGTGTTCTTCCTTGAACTCTCAGTTTAATGTTCCCAAGACCCATAACCTGCATCCGAGCATTGTTTCCCAACTTCACAGTGTGTGAGAACTCCTCATTCAATGTAACAAACCACCTTTTGTTACCTGTCATGTGGTTGGAACATCCTGAATCGATGAACCAAACATCTTCTCTGTTTGATCCCCTCATTTCAACGTGAGCCATGAGTAAAAGTTCTTCTTCATCATCCAGCTCAACATAATGTGCGTTTCTTTCCCAGGTAGGGCATTCATACTGAAAATGCCTTGGCCTGTGACATTTGAAGCATTTCATTGTGCCTCTGCCAAACACCTGCCTTCCTCTCCCTCTGTTTGGACCTCTAAAGCTGATACCTCCTCTTCCTCTATTAATGTTTATTCTGCCTTCTCCAATTGAAGTATGCAACACCTGCTCCTCGTTTTTATCTTTTTCCAGCCTTTTGAATTTGGCTTCGTGAACTACAAGAGAACTTTGTAATTCATCAACTGTCATGGAGCTCACATCCTTGGATTCTTCTATCGAGACCACCACATAAGCAAACCTCTCTGTCAAGGTTCTGAGCACTTTTTCGACCACCTTTGTGTCTGACATAATCTCCCTGTTACTCTTCATTTGGTTGGCAACTGATGTAACTCTAGCAAAGTACTCTGTAATTGACTCACTTTGCTTTATTTGCAGAATCTCAAAGTCTTTTCTTAGTGTGTTGAGAAGAGATTTCTTCACCTTTGCAATCCCTCCAAACTTGCTCTTCAATGAATCCCACACAATCTTTGATGTGCGCTTGTCTAAGTTCTGCTCAAATGTAACTCTATCTATTGCTTGATATAGATAGTGTTTCACTTGATGATCTTTCATCTTGGCATCATCATGTTGTGTCTGCTGCGTATTAGTAAGTGCAGTTCCAATGATTGGCTCCTGAACACCAATCTCCACAAGACTCTATAGCCCTTTTGCTCTCAGCAAGTTTTCCATCAATTCACTCCAATGATCATAATGTTGACCATCAAAATGAGGAATCTTCGTTAAACTCTTATCCTCACTCATTTTCTTTCTTCTTTTTATCGAGCTGCACTTTTGTTGTGTTTGAATCTATAGAGGTTCTGATACCACTGTTAGAAATAACACTCTTATGAAGCTCACAGGATTGATGGAAATTGCATAATCTTATTTGATAAACGAGTGCTGCTTAAATACAGCTTTTTACAAACAGAAATGAGAAAAACTAGCTACTGCAGATGTTATTTTACGTGGATCAAATCACTAGTATTATGGCTTGAGAAGAGGTTCTCTTTGATTGCCATAATCCTAGAAAAATAGCCACAATCCCAGAATGATAGGAATAGGATTTTATTTCTGCAGACTTCTTCAAACTGAACCTTCCTAATAGTATTGTCGTTAGTTCCTGCCTAAAAAGAGAAAGAAATGAAAGCATAAGGAGCTGGTTGTGAAGCTTGAACATTCCAATGGAAGCATGCTAAATGTTTATGCATGGAAGCAAATGGAGTGGGAAAAAAAAAGGTTTGAACAGGTGATATGCACAAACGCAGAAACGACGACTGAAAATAACATGGTAGTATGTTAATGAGTGAATGGCTCTAATCCTCCAAACCATCACTTGCGATCTCTAGATAGGCTGCATTTCTTGTTAAAAAGATCAGAAGAAAAAGATAAAACATGTGAGAGGGGACCTAGGTCTGCAATTTGTAAACCTGTCTATTATGTCTTGTCATATACATGACATAAACAAGAGGGTTTCGAAGCAAGGAAGACAAAATAAAGGGGCATATAGAACATTTATTAAGCAAATTATATGGACTATTATGAGAATTATATAAGCCAGTAACAACCAAGAGATCACATGAACCAATAAAAAGAACTAAATAAGCAAGCAATAAAAGCAGAGTCTAACAACAGGAAATTCTTAAAAACAAAAGGTGGGAATCCCACTAATTATCATGGTAAAGAGAATTGAGCGGAAGCGAGTTCACCAGCTAAGCTTGCTTATATAAATCACAACCTGCTTCTGTTGTATAAGACATGATCAAACTAAATTGATCATTATTGATTGAGTTTAACCAAAAGCCTTTGGTATCTGTCTTGTTGAAACAATGTACAGGAAAAGTGATTTATTTATGAAAAGTAATGCAGTTAAATTCCTAATTTGTTCTCTTTGAAATTAGGAACTACTTTGACGGTGTTATTTCTACAAAGAAAAGACAATAATATTGCACAACATCGTGCTAATAAGCAAATACGCACTTCAAGTAAGACAACTTCTTTGGTTTATAGACTCCAGTTAACTTAAGATCAAATTGCTACACTAATGAAAATAGCATTGAACTTTCCTCTCTACATGTAAAAAGCATCCCAAAGGACCAAAGTGCCTAGTTGGAAGACTTTAAGGCAAGAGATGACCAAATTTGGTGTAAGAAAATATAAAGTCATTCCTGTTGTACTTCGGCTATGGATATCATTTGGAACCTGAGCAGTTGAAAGGTTTTAAGATTTCTGTTTGGAACATGGCTTGGGTTCTCTTTAGATATCAGCTAAACTATTGATCAAATCTTCCCTCGGAAACCCTATACTAATTTTCCCCTACCCCATCAATGTATTGGACAATATTAAGAGACTCACAAACGGGCACTCTATTGTGAATAAGAACACGAATCATCTTTTAGAACTGGGTTCATTTCAAGAAGCAGGGGACTCTTGTCTATCAAGTTTTTTTTTCATCGACTCGTATTTGATCCCCTTCTCTGCCAATGTGAGCTTCACTCGTTTTGCCCATGAAATTGACCAAAACTTGCCAGAACAAACAACAATCCCACAAAAACTGTTAATCACATGATGAATTTGCTAACACACACAGACAAGAACTAACAGTAAAGTAGATATGGTCAATAATGATGGGAGAACATGAAGGAAAAGAGAAAATAGGTTGATAAAAAACACAGATGTGTGCAATCTATGATGATGAATGCAAATACACAACATCACTAGAGAAATCAACACACTAAGCATGAAGCACCACATGAAGTTCTCAAGGGTGAAATAAATCCATGCCTAAGCAAGGGGAAATTTGAAAAAAAGGATAAAGAAAACTCATCTTGTTGGATTCTCTTTTTTTTTTCCACAAGTGATGTTGCTGCTATTTTTCCCTACAACTGCTGCTACTGGTCTCTATGCTCTTCTGATGCTAGGTTGGTTGATTCTGTTGGCTGTCAGTGCTGTTGAGGTTGTCATCAATGTCGATTTCAGGTAAGTTTAAAGGTCCCAGTAATACATGTGAATCGTCATTTTATCAGAACTTTTTCAATGACTACTTTTAATTATAGATAGTCCTTCTTAAAAGGAACCATATCAGATCACTAAAACCAAAAAAATTATAAAGAGAAGATTTGTTACCTGATCAACGTCTCTTATGTGTTAGAGAACAATAACTAAAATGCTGCGAGTACTGACAGATAGCTGCGGCCTTTGCTAGCGCCTACAATGGAAGTAGCACATATTCTGAGGCTAAATGAAGTCTTGTTGAAAAAAGGAATTCATATAGCATCAATATACAAATTCAAAGGGATATTAGCTTCGTTCCATAATTAACCTAAAGCTTTCCTTTATCAAGAGCAACCTTCAATGATTTGTTCTATAATTCAGCCTCTATAACCAATTAAAAATCAATATTAATGTGGCCTAAAAGAAATATTTAGTAGATAACGGCAAAAGGCAAGCTCCCATTACTAAATCAAAGGAAAAACAAAGGCATGCAATCCGAGTGAGCAAACATTTGCAGGAAAAAACGAATGCAATCAAGGCAAATAGATAGGTTAGCAAGGGCTATCAAAATAATGGAAAATGCAATGATGAAAGCATACAAAAAGCAAAGACACCTCAACAGAAGAATCAATTTTGTGAGGCGTTTTCAAAAAAGGGGAAGAACGAGGCAACCAAATTCAAACTTGTAGCTTATGGCATTTTCATTTGGACTCATACCTAAGCTTGGTTTTTTTAAGTCTATCAACTTTCTTAATTTAATGTCTACTCGTACACTGAAAAAAAAAATATCTCTTCAAGAATAGACCTCCCTGCTATTTTTTCTTTTTGGTTGAACCAATTGACCTGTGTGAATATAGAAGAAGAAGAAGGAAAAAAAAAAAAGGTAAAAGAAGCAAGTTACTGATTTTTACAGTCACTTCAATAAGGAAAGGTTCCATAGCTTTCCATGTGATCTCTTTATTTCTTACTTTTAACTTAAAATAATGTTAAGAAACTATGATAACAGCTTGTTGGCTTGGTTGATCAAGCTCATGTAATTACATTTCAATGGAGAGAATTATAATCAATCAGTTAATGCACATATTCAAACACATAAAAGATGACGGGATAAATTATAATATAAAAATCTTTACTTACTTGGCCATTTTATTGGGATCAACAGTAGAAGCCAACTTTGGAAGCTCAACATCCATGTTATCTTCATCTTTCTCCTCCTCATCTTCTTTATTCTTTCCCTTACTTCTTGCAGAGCCTAACATGGGTCTCAAAGTAGATGGATTATCAGAGGGATGGATAAAACTGTTGCCTCCTCCACTAAGCTCATCATCATTTGAGCAGCAATGATACTCTAGGAACCAACAGGAGTAGCAACAACATTAGAAGTTTGAGTGTCATAATCATCTCGGGCAATCAGGGATTCTGGTGGTGATTCTTCTTATTCCACTCAAATGGATCCTTCGATTGCTTTTTTATCCTATTAGTACATTCAATAATGTAAGCCCTGAGCATTTTGTCGAGCACCTTGAGTGCAGAAAAAAGGTAATTGAAAAGGAACATCGAAGAACTAAGATCTCAGCTGATATACCTTTTTTTCTTTTCTATCCGACATCCTCTGCTCCATTGCAGAAGAATCACGTCTTTTATATAAAAAATATTTTTTTTTTAAATGTTTTTTAAAAAAGTCAAATAATTAAAAAAATTCAAAAATATTTTAGTACAGGAAACTTGGAGATGGCAAAAAATGGGTTGAAGGACTTTGTCGAATAAATTAAAAGTTAAAGGATCAAATTAGATCAAACAAAAAAAGTTAAGAACTTAATTACTGCAATGAAGGGCCTAATTAAAAAAAATAATGAGAGCTTGGATCAAATTAAAGAAAAATTATTAATATTTTGAACAAGTTACCATAAATTTGTGATGTTCGCTGGAATGATTACGAAAAACTGATCTCCAACATGAATATTTGTTTGGAATTACTTTAAAAAAAAATTTATTTAAAAACATATTAGATTGAATTTTTTTTTATTTTTTTAAAATTATTTTTTCTATTAGCACATTAAGAACATAATTTTTTTTTATTTAAATAAAAAAACACACATTCATTAAAAAAAAAAAAAAACAAAATTTTTGAGAACTTCCCGCTGTTACGGTTTAGTTGAAATATTAACAATGGATACATTTTTCTTTAGCGTTGTTAAGGCATGATAGTAGATTCTGCAGTGCTAACTGCTTGGACATTTGCAGTGCTATCGAAGATTCACAATACCAAATCACTTGGCGGTTGGTGCGCGCCACAAGCAGACATGATAGGTGTAAATGAACTCTAGACATATGTAAGGATACCAAATCTTCAGCTTTGACACTGCTATTTTCTTTTACTGAGATACTTCAGCTTACAAATCTGGTTACTTTGTGTACGCAACGGAAATTCATTTGTCAAAACGATGGCAACTCTCATTCTACACGGCAGAGAGTTTTACAGCGCCATTGTTTAAAGTTTCGAGTTATTCTATTAACTTCTCGACAAGTCAGAGGGATAGTTACTATCCCAAGGGAAATGACTATACAGATTATGGGGTTGCTATTCACCAGCTGCTCATGACACCCTTTGAACAGCACAGAATAATGGCGAGATAACATAAGGAATTGAGCAAAGCCAGCTGAATTGAAGGGAGCTCCTGCCAGCCAGCCAGCCAGTAATTACAGACGTTGAAGGTTGGGATTTGCGCATATCCTCCTCCAGCTGCTAGCAGGCATTAATTATGCTATACACGGCACCTAGCAACCCCCCCCCCCCTGCACATACTTTCTCGGACAACATGATACTTTCAATACACAACTTCTTTTATGTCCGTCATGCCTCCAACAGTTTCTAGGTGGATTTTTTCTTGTATTGATTCTGTACAAGGCTCAGAAGGAAATCCGTAAATATATGCTCATACTCTGGCATTTTCCCGTAACCTGCCATGCCATGTTTCCATGTTAAGACATAAAATGAAAGGAATCGTTGAGCAAGTTTTCAAGATATAAGCTATTCTCAAATAGGCCTCAAAGCAGAAACAAGGTGAATTTAAGACACAGGAAAATGTTAAAGACGATTCAAAGAAAGGTTGGAAAACAAATTTTGATGGAAACATCACAAAAAATAAAAGAAAATGTGGACTTGCCTGGGAAGTAGTTAATGTCAATGACATAGAATCGATCTCTGGTCCCATGCTCTCGGATAATATCAAGATTGAACAACCGGAGACCCTACATGTATTTAACAATAAAAAAACATGCAGGAGATAATGATATTTATACTGATGAAGAATAGAGAAAATATGAAGTTACCAGTCGACGACAAAGTTCCCTTGCAAGTTTCTCAAGCAATGGTCGTGGAGGAAGCTCTGCAGGAGGAGAAGAATATATTAGAGGAACTTGCCAGAATATTACGCTCAAGGCCTCATTGCAGGTTCTCAAGTGCTGAACAGAGTTCAACGGCACAATTGAAGTGTAGAGCAAATCCATCGTTTGCAGAATAAAAATTAAAAGAGAAGAAACAGTGGCATTCAACTCTTGCACTAGCTTTGGACCCAGGAATTATCAGCATGAGGTACCAAAGAAACAGAATTTCTCGGGGGAAAAGGAGTTTTAATGATCATTGCATCAAAACCACCCAGTAGCATGATTTGTTTGGTCTCAGAATCAACAACAAATTGCAAATCTCTGCTTGTAACTAGTGGTGAATGCCTCAAAAGCTGGTAAGAAAAATTAACAAAAAGTAGTCATGGGTATGACAACTCACCAGCAACACCAGGGTCCAAATCAGCATTGTCTGCAGAAGCGGCAGCACAAGAAACACGTGGAAAACGGAACACACCAGCAATGTTCGAAAGCTCTCGTTTACAGACATCAGGTAATGAGAAACGCCTTACCACCTTAATGGTCTCCCCAACAATATAAACTTTAAACATAACACCCCCTAAAACAATGAAAGGAATAGCATTTGCTATGTAAGCTGGTGCCTGAGATGATCATGAACTAACATAAAAATCTATATGAATACAACTGTATACCATGGTTGACAAACTCCTGAAGAACAAGTGGAGGTTCAAGTTTCTTAAGTGATTGTTGATCATAGGCAAGTGATAGTTCATGTGATTTTGCACTTCCGTCTGCAACCAGTGGCTTTGCAACTGAAACAGATATGAGTGTACAAACTCAAGATGGATAACTTAAAAACAGAAAACAAAATAAATCAACCTCTCATGATAAAGAAATCAATACAATCCAATTGACAATCCAAAGCATCACTACTTGTATTCTACTCTGAAGAAGTTTCCAGCTAAATTGATGCATTGCATCCAGCCAAGATACTGACTCAAGTACACTATGAAATTGAATGCAGAAGAAAGAACGCACCGATGGGTAACATCAGCCCAGCTTTTGCAACTGCACCAGGGATAGATGAAGCATCCTTTTTAATAACTATTTGTTTAGGGATACCTACTTTCCCTGCACCATTAAGGGTAAATGATCAATTTCAATCAGCTTTGGGCACTATACTAGTCATCTGTCAACCTCACATCAAGAACTGTAAGGGTTGCCATTTGAATGTGAAGCTAAAGATATTGTTTTCCATCCAAACATCCATGAAATAGTATGAGAAATTACCATACGAGTTGGACAAATTCATATCAGCGACACACTGGAGCATAGACTGCCGATTATGTAAATGTTGTATAGCATCAGGAGGATCAAGGACAGTGACTTCTGGATGTGTCCGTCTGTAATCCTGGAATTACAGGAAATAATTTGGAGATAAGGATCACATGTACATTAAATAAATTTCACTGTAGAAGCATGAAGATATAGAAAAACCATAAAGATCCAGAATCACAATATTAGTTATTAAGGATTACATGTTAAGGCGGCAGAAGATTAATGAAATCACAATGTCCACAAATAACATGATCCAGGCCACAACACAATTGAGCAGATTTTGCAATCTAATTCTCACATAGAACCTACAACATCTAAAATATGCTGCATCAATATTAAGATCTCTAGTCCGGGCCAGCACGCAATGCCTTACAAAATGAAAAGTTACAAGTTAACGAATGTTGCTCACTAAAGAATATTTGAATCTTGTAGTTCTAACAACTGTAACTTCACCAAAGAATTCTTCAATTCAATTTTGAATATTCACTTCTTTTTTTTCAATGTGAAACATAGATAAGGTAAAACAACAGAAGTGATCAGATTGCAATTACAATCAATGTCAGAAACATTGATCACAGATGAGAAACAACTTATGAACATCTAAATAAAATACCGAACCTACCTTGGCTGGCATAGAACAACTGCTCAAACAATTGCAGAGCACACATTAACTAATGAGGGGGGAGATAGGATGAAGGAAGCAAAGTAATCAACTATTGAATCTGAAAGAATGTTGGTAAACATTTTGGAACTTGTGTTTGTCATTGTCACATGCTTTACTCTTTCAACTCATGCATATTATGAAAGGCACAGCAGATCACAAACCTATGTAGCCTTTAGAGAGTAAAAATCCTAACAGGAAAATGAAGACATATCCTAATGCTTTCCAAGCCCAAGAAATCATTGATTTTAGAACATAAGAATTTCAACCTAGCTGATGTCAGAAACCAGTAGCTAATTTCCTGCCACTCTTAGCCAGGGACTGCATCACCAAATTAGAAACGAAAATAGTTCATACCCCTGCAAATCAGGGATGGAGAGTAATGAAGACCAAGAAGCAGGTACAATTTTTTTTTAAAAAAAAAAAAACCTAAGTTTGGGCATGCCTCCTTCCTTACATGTAAGCTAAAAAAATCCGGTTAAAAAATTGCCATCCATCTCACTTTCAGCTGATAAAAGGGGTTAAACAGTACAAAAAATGTTTTGCAAATGATGCTTGGAAAACCCGAAAGAATCAGTTATATGGACATGGAAGCAGAGAATCCTCTCTTGTTGGCCCTGACCTCAACAATCATGTCATGTGGTTCATAATGGGGGAATGTGCAAGCACTCTGCAAATTACATCAGATATGAATGAGAATTTAAGCATTTTTAAAGCCAGTGATTCTTGATTGTCTGCGATGAAGAACATATCATATGGCATCTAAGATTCAAGTCACCAATCAAGTATGCTTTCACCCTTTCTAGACTATTCAGAAGTAATTCAGGAAAAAATAGAATTAATGATGTCAAAATAGGACCAACCTCAAGAATCTGTCGCCACTCCTTTCCAGTTAGCTGCATTATAAATTGGAAAAAAATAAAATTAAGAAACTGAAGCAAGTCAGTTAAAACCAGAAAGTACCAAGATGCAGACATTAATACAATTAAGCAAGAAGCACTCAACAAAATACCACTTTGTAATCACTAAAGCTAAGCTCTATAGAAAACCCAGAAGAGTATTTTGTCGGGCAATAGAATATGAACCCAAATAAATTAAAAAAAAAAAACCAACCTTGTGCAACACAATGTCAAAAGGACCTTGATCTGAAAGTGGCCTGTTTTGATCAATTGCAACAAACAAAATCCCCTTATTCCTGCACCATCAGGGAACACTAAAATGTAACGATCACTACTGTATCATCATCATCAAATCAAAACTTGCTGAAACCATATTTTATCAACCAGGCACACAAAATCATCTTGAATTATAAAAGACTTAACTTATGGGGTGGTTGTCACGAAGATTCAGTAAGATTTTAATCAATAAAGTAGCATTATACTTGACTTTCTTTACAGCTAAAACGAAAAGGACATTTGCATATATCAGAATATTCCAGATACCAGGCACCAAAACGAATCTGACCCCCTCCCCAAAAAATAAAATAAAAATAAATATAAGTCATGACTGGCTATATTTTTAGCAATCAAGCAAGCAATACTAAAAATCGTAATGTTATTAATTTAATTTTTTAGATCAAATTAGTTACAAAACTGAATTGGTTACCTAGCCAAACCTTCGAGCTTGGGCTTCAAAAAGCTCTTAATTTTCTTGGAGGTGAGAGCATAACCAACAACAGCGAATTTGCTATGAAGAGGAGGAGGAGGAAACGGTGATATCTCCTTTCCTGCCCTTTCATCGTCGTCTTCTTCTTTTTCTCCGTTTTTATACGGTATTATCTGTCCTTGCAACCCCATGTCCCTTAATTCCCAAAACCTTAGAAATCTAAATCCACGGTTTCTTAGCAGTAGAAAATCAGAAATGCCAAAAAAAAAAATTGAAATGATGAGTGTTAAGAAAGCAACTATATAGGGCAAGAAAAGAAGAGGAGATCCTCCTTTTTTTTTTTTTTTTAATTCCGAAATTACGAGGGAGGGGGAGGGGGGGATCACGAAATCTGTGTGGGAGAGACAGGTGGATCACGTTAGAAGAGGAGGGATGGGGTGGGTCGGGTTTTTATTTATATATTTGGACGTAAGACCGGGATTGGCTTTGGCTTTTTGGCTGCTGTGTGCTTGATCCGGTCCGGTGGAGGCCAAAGTTTTTATTTTATATTTAAAACTGGGTGCTAACTTTAGCCATCCACCCCAAACGACGCCGGGTTAAGTTTTTAATTTATTAATGGTGTTTACTACTTTAAATTTTATCTCAACTAATTTTATTTTTTTTACTGCTATTTTTATCTGATTTTTTTCCTCTTAAATAAAGAAGATGTTATCCCCCTCGACAAAGCAATTGGATTACACACTCACAGGATGCCTTTCCCTTTAAATTACACCCAAGAACCTAGCTCAAAACAAGAAATTTTGTAGGAGTGAAAAATTGGAACCTTTTCCTTTTAATTATAGATAAAATAAAAAAAAGGTTGGACCATAATATTTGTCAAAAAATCTAAAAGGTTGGGGAAACACTATTTTCATTGACATAAAACGCTATTGGAATACAGTTTTTTTTATTATTTTTTTTAATTTTATTATTTAATATTATATTTATTGAGATTTAGATTTGATTATTTATTTCGGATTATTTTTTATGTTATTATTAGGTTGGTGCTAGATTTCTTGGAAAAAAAAACTCAATTTTATTGTTTGCAGAATATTGAAAATGAGGGGACCAAACCTAAAATGAAGAAAAAAAGCAACATTGTTTTTTCAACCTATATATATATATATATATAT
>Ga0325410_1001419_pt1 | contig 26520 bp, 17 predicted proteins | sample PopdelMetagenome_16_FD_206182 | JGI IMG/M metagenome (GOLD analysis project Ga0325410, IMG submission 206182) | Populus deltoides microbial communities from Bellville, Georgia, United States - Xylem-PdIQD-R3 | ecosystem: Host-associated > Plants > Phyllosphere > Stem > Wood/Secondary xylem...
ACAAGGAGCCATTCCCACATAAACCTCAGAGATCACCAGAAGGAAAGTGACACGTCATCAACTATAAATGTACGAATTGCCGTATCAGATGCGTCATAATATTTTTTGCCCTTTTTATCGATAAATGCAATCCAGAGCTCCTGCGACACGGTGGCCTAAAGGAAAAGCAAGCTCACATCCCCATTGTAGCCGCTTAGCTTCTTTGCAATCAAACCCAAGTTGTTTCTTTCAAGCAAAGCTCTCTTTTAAATTTAAATGAACCCTGCTGACCCTTACAAATCTGAATATTATATAAACATTTGTTCTTGCTATTGTTATAATTAAGAGATGTGTGATTTCTCGTTAACCATCGAGATAAGAAGTGAAATGGTAGATCTCCCACAACCTGAGAGATATTCTAGTCTCAGTTTACAGAAACAAAAACAGGCCAGATCATCCATGAATATTAAACTGAGAAATTCCTCATAATTTACTTATTCAATTAAAGAATTAATATTAAGATAGATATGCTTCCTACATTAATTATCATTCAGATTCCAAAAACAAGGGGTTTTTTTGTTTTTTTGGGTGTGTGTGGGGGAATACATGAGTTCGAACCTAGATACTCGAATATATTCTCACCGGGAAAAATAACGCAATAATTAAAATCTAACAATCAGAAGTACGAGGAATTTATTTAAAACTACTTCAAAATAAATAAAAACAGTGGGATATGAAAGAATCACTACTGTTTCTTATTTTTCTTTTGGGGTTTCATTTCATCACATCTCATCACCATCACATCATCTCTGGAGTTGCAGGACACTCTTTCCTAGCAAAAGTTTTCTGTGATTCTAATCTAGAGAGAGCGAGAGGATCGAGCCTTGGCATTAGCTCTAGAGGATACAATGGACATCGACATCCTGTGGAGAGAGAAACAAACAAGAAAGATCAGCAAGTTGCAAGAGACAGTCTAGAGTGAGAAAGATTGTGGAAACAAAAACAAACAAAGAATCAACTGAGGTAAGAGAAAGAAAGGCGTTTTTTTGTCTTGGGGAGTGGACTCTATAGTCCCACGCGCCTTTCTTATCGTGCATGACAATAATCTCGTAATAAAATGCAATAGTTTTAGTTTTTATTTTTATATATTTTGTAAAAATATTTTTTATTTTAAAAAACATTAAATTAGTTTTTTCAGTAAAAAAAATATTTTAATATATTCTTTTTTAAAAAATTTCCTTCGTCACAATTTCAATCAATCCCTAAACACCTCTTTTTAAAACTCTAAAATTACACCTAAGTATGCAAGCAAATTTGATGCCCTACGAAGTACTTTGTCTTTTACACATAACAAATCACCATTCTTAGCAATTACTCAATTTTTTTCTCTCTTAAATATCCCTTTTCTTTTACCATGCGCATAAATTTAAAAGACAGACTTTATATTAAAACTCATTTTTTCTATTTTTTACAAAATAAAATTAAAAATAATTTCATATTAATTAACATTTTAAAATATTATAACTAAACATTTTTTGAATTTTTGTTTGATTACCAACCTTAGTAAGTTGTTTACATTATAGAATTAAAGGAATGTACGAGAATTTAAATTCCAACCATTTTTCCGAGGCTAAAACCGTGATGACCATATGAAACATAATTTATTATACCTTGATTAAAACCACAAAATTTTGAAAAGCATTTTCAATTAAAATGATGCTTACGCGAACACATTAGGGGCGGTGATATGAACGTGCTCTTGAAGGCGAGTGAGAAAGGTATAGAAATGTGTGGGAGTGTTGGGAAACTAAAATCCCAAGTCAGAAGGCAACAATCAAAAGCATGATAATACTAGTATTTCTTTTTTTTTTCTATTACTAAACTCAGAAGAAAAGGAGCCGTACTGATACGCTGTCCTCTTCATTAAGATCACGACAAGATTTTCTCCTTGAGCATTTCCTTCTTCTTCCCCCCCCCCCTCCCCCACTCTATTCTCGAACCTTACAGGACACCCTTTTTATGATCCTTACCTAGTAGTTGCTTTAGCTTTCTTACTCTCATAGCTGCACGGTACTTTATTAGGGAAAGAAACTTATTTGGAGTGGCAGTATTAAACGTTAGCAACACATACAAAGCTTCAAAGCAGAAGCTCCTCTTAGTTCTTCTGTTCCTCACCCTGAAATGTACTGCCACTCTTCCTTCCTTCCCCGGTACTCACTTTCTTCTTCTTTCCTTATTTTCAGCTCTTGTATTTTGTTGCTTACTGGGTTTTTAAGGAATGATTTGTGTGGTAAAAGATAATCATACGTATGTTTATTTATGCATTTGTTGTTTTGTTTCTCCTTTTCTGTTTGTTTTTATGTTGGGTGGGAAAAAAAACAGAGGAGAAGATATTAGTAGCAGAAATCAGACGCGTTTTGCGGATCTTGGAGAGCTTCATCAACCAGCTCCTGTTTTTCCTCACGACGATGCTGTTGATTTAAGCTCAAGTATCCATTACCTTCTCTTTCTTTCTCTTGCTGTCTTGGTATATTAATTATAAAAGCATGTGTTCTTTGTCCGTATAGAATTCAGCTTCTCTAACAACTTGTGATTTTTTTTCTTTTAAAACATACCAACTTCGTAGGCTCCATGTTCAGTCTAAAATCAGGCAATGTCACTGTTGTGTCCCATAACTTACCTTATGCTACTGCCTTGAACACGGTACAGTACATCTCCACCTTCCTCACCCGCCTCTTTCTTTTGTTAAATACCTGACTTATTGGTATTTATTGACTAATGCTGCTGATGTATTATGTTTTTGTTTCAACAATTGTTCAGAGTATTGGGCCGGTAGAGATAGCAACTACTGGAGCAGGGTGTTTTGACACAGGGCAATACATGTACCAGAAGGGAACAGGGTTTGGTTCCTCGTTGGGAAACTGGCAGAGTATTGAGACTTGGGGAGACTCAGGGATGGCAGATAATAGCCAACAGACTGACACTTCAACAGATGTAGATGCTGATGACAAAAACCAGGTTTTTGTGCATCTTTCTCTGTTAATACGCTCTGTTTTTTTTTTCTTTTTCTTAATGTTATGATATGTTTTTTTTTTTTTTTTCATTTGGTTTGCTACAATAGGAATCTTTTTTGTGTGGGTGCTTAATGGTGGGTCTGCTTGGGAATTGAGGAATCGGACACTGTGTACTTGCATCGTATTTCGTGTTATACTTTTGCTTGATTTTGTAGAATAATATGCTTTAGTTAGATCTTCGTGATTGTGACTTTAATTTTTACTGCAGGGTTAACTTCCATTCTGTTTAACTAACTCATGATGCTTGAACTTTCCAATCATAACAAACATATTTCTTTTGCTTTGATAAACAAGTAACCAGTCCGTACCTCAACCACCTTTGGTTCATATTGCTCTAAACCTAAACTAGATAGCTGGGGAAGCGGGCCTCTGCCCTTGTGTTGGCCACAGGAGGGCGCTGAGGAGTGTTGAAGCTGAGAGCTCATGAATATAAGATCCCAAGTTTTATCATCGAGCCCCCTCTTGTGGTTTATTCCATTGAACATTAAAATTGTTACTTCGTATGCTCAGTTAACAATTTGGACATGGCTAGCTACATTATTTGGTAACTAGTAATTACATTCTACCTGACTTTTCGATAGATGTCAGCTTCTGATTGTGGTTTGTTATACTTATGTAGCTTTATGGAGTTCAGCATGGTACAGTTGTGGTTGTAGAATCTGTGGATCAATCAAAGGGAAAAACTGGTGACCAAAAGGTTTTTGACATGATGTTGCTTTAGTAATTGTGTTGCTGTTTAGTTTGATTTTTGATGGTTAAGTTTTCAAGTTCTTTGTTTACTCCTTGCAGACTCTTCGAAGGCTGGCTCAGAACCGTGAGGCTGCAAGGAAAAGTCGGCTTAGGAAGAAAGTAATGTCTTTGCTAGTTATGTTACATTTTTTCTTCACATGGATGATTGGGATTCTTAATCTATTTTCAGAATCTGGTTTTCCCAACTCTTAGTTCTCTATCTTTCAATTCCCCTTTGAGTTCCCCCCTTGTAGGAAAACATGGTTGAAACTCGTGAATATATGACCAGACATCCAAAAAAGCTTGTGTGAGAGCCTTTTTATTAGAAAGATTTTGCTGTTCATCCATGCCATCTTACCTGTCCATATCGTGATTAAGGTGTCCCTTAAATTATATCTTGTTGTGGATCGGTTAAAAGTTTTCTATATTTCTTCTGCCATGAACAACAGTTTACCCTGGGATTTGGAGACATCTAGTTTTGTGCCTGAAATTAATTAGCATTGCCATCTAGTTGGCTTGCTATATCAATTTCGATGTCTTAAGTTGATGAATGAAACATATTTGGATCATTTATAGGTTTTGGTTTTGGATAGGCATATGTCCAGCAGCTCGAGAGTAGTCGACTCAGGCTTACACAACTAGAGCAAGAGCTTCAACGAGCACGCCAACAGGTACGTGAAGTTTTTTTTTTTTTATTCTCTAGTGCAATATGTTTGAAAGTGTGCCTTTTCTACTTGATTGCATAGAAGACTAAATTTCTTTCATTCTGCGTTTTGCAAATTTTTATATGTTTGAAAGTGTGCCTTTTCTACTTGATTGCATAGAAGACTAAATTTCTTTCATTCTGCGTTTTGCAAATTTTTCCGCAGGGATTTTTTATTGCATCTGGATTTTCTGGGGATCATGGCCATTCAATAGCTGGAAATGGTAAGGGATTTTGGATATGCCATAATAGATTCAGGTCCTAGTGTTAAGCACAGCTGAGTGTGTATTCCTCCAAAGGTTTCAAAAAAAATTGTGAAATGGTTTAACAAATTAGTTACAAGTCAATTAGATTTTCGTGTATGCATAAAGCATCAGTATTAAATTGTTTTCAATACACTATTGATATTCTAAACAGCTGTATTTCATGTCGATCAACATTGGATGGGTGAATCTTGTAGTTTGAGGTTAGTTTTGCGTTCTACTTAATGAAGAAGTTACTTTATGGACCAAGTGACATCATTCCGGCAGTAAATTCTAAGGTGTGATGCCTACCTTAAAAGATGACATCAGTAAACTAAGCATGTCACGTTGTTTCTCCTTGATCTCCTTGATTGTTTCCGGTGAAGAGCTAAGTGATGGAGTCATATAGGATCAAAGCATTAAAGATGGGTGAGAGGTTGGAAACTTGATGAGAAAGTTCTGGTTAACCTTGACCAGTTTCCATGAAGGTTTGATTTGTGAAGTTTAGGAGTAGTGTTTTCAATCTGAGTTCCAGAATTTCTGTATCCTAGAATCCTGGACTCAGTTTAAGAGGTTTGTGGAAGACAATCTGTAGAGAACTGGCAGAAAATTGGTGCTAGGACAAACTTTCATGGCATCGACTATTTCTTTTATTTGGTTAGTGAAATGCTCAGCAAAGTGACTGTAGATGAAGCCTCGATAGAAGGGATAGAAGTCTAAGTAAAAGCACTGGTAATGATCATTGTGAACAGTAGAATGGCCTGCCTTTATGTTTTTTATACTGTCCTAACCATTTTCTGGTCACCTACACATTTTGGTAATCTTTCTTGGTATTCGGTGGAGTATTCCATCGGAGAATATTTTGTGGACTGTTAGATGCAACACATGGAAAATCCTTATGGTCTAAATTTTAATTGAGGTAGCTGTTCTGGTATTGTGGTAGCTGTTGTGGTTGTGATTTGAAAAAAGTTGTTTTATAAAAAGTATTTTTAGTTGAGATTGGTTTGGAAAAATATATGTTTGGTTGAAACTGTGGTTAAAATTGAGGTTGAATAAAAAATAGTTTAATGTGTTTGGTTAAAAATAAAAATTGATTTCTTTTAACTAGGTCGGACCTGATTCAAAATATTAGCTTCGGACCGGACCCAGTCGGTCCGGAACAGTAACCGAGACAGTGGAGAGTGACTCCACTGTTCACGTGAATAGTGGAGTCACCCTCCACTGTTCACTTAAGTGAACAGTAGAGAGTATAATTCACTCTCCGTAACCCTGCAGTTTTACTTGAATTTAAAGGGTCCCATAGTGAATAGTAAACTGAGGTTATGCATTACCAAACATTTGATACCTGCGGTTTACGTTAAACGCAGCCGCAGCCGCGTAAAGAAACGGCCTCTTAATAAGCTGATAGTATTGGTTCTTTTATTTTGTATTCTACTAATTACAACTTTTGAAAGAACTTCATAACCTACAAGTTAATCTCCTGATGGTTTTGATTCATCTCCTGATGGTTTTGATTCATGTGATTTATTATACTTTAGAGGCCTTTGCGTTTGACTTGGACTATTCACGCTGGCTGGATGAACATCATCGACTGATCAAGGACCTAAGATCAGCCATGAATTCTCATATGAGTGATGACGAGTTACGGCTTCTTGTTGATGGTGTAATGGCACACTATGATGAAATATTCCGACTGAAGAGCATTGGTGCAAAAGCAGATGTATTTCATATGCTTTCAGGCATGTGGAAGACACCTGCAGAAAGATGCTTCATGTGGTTGGGTGGATTTAAATCTTCTGAACTTCTCAAGGTAGATGACCATTGATGGTTTTGGTCATGCACATTATTTCCTCTTCTAAGAAAATGGCTGATGGTTTCGGTTAATGGCATTTTCTTTATCATTGTAATATAGATTCTCGGGAACCACCTTGAACCCTTGACAGATCAACAGTTGATGGGCATATGCAATCTGCAGCAATCATCCCAACAAGCTGAAGATGCCTTGTCTCAAGGAATGGAAGCTTTGCAACAATCACTTGTAGACACACTATCATCCACCTCTCTGGGCCCTGCTGGTTCTGGAAATGTTGCTGATTACATGGGCCAAATGGCAATTGCCATGGGGAAGCTCGCAACACTAGAGAACTTCCTTCACCAAGTAATATAATTTCTAGTCTAATTATGAATACCTGTCCTTCCCTTGAAAATCTTTGGCATTGCTAACGTTGTATACTGACTTGGGTGGTTATGCCTTGTTATTTTTGTTAGGCAGACCTATTAAGACAACAAACTTTGCAACAAATGCATCGAATTTTGACGACTCGTCAGGCTGCCCGTGCCCTTCTTGTTATCAGTGACTACACTTCACGTCTCCGGGCACTCAGCTCTTTATGGTTAGCACGCCCCAGAGATTGACACAAACCCGTTCACAATGGTGCTGTAAAAAGCGTGCTATATGTCACTTCCAACGTGGTGTGCCCATCGGATATGTTTGGACTATGAAGTTGAGGAAGCTTTTTGCACATTGTGCCAAGCCAGTACAATTTTCTGTTTTTTTTTTTTTTCCTGATGTAGAAGGTCCTCTGCATGATATAGAAGTATCGGTATTGAGAAGTACATACAAAACTGATTAGGTCGGGTGGTCGTGAGTAGATTTATCTTGTGTAACTAGGCAAGCCTTCTAGCCATGGATGGACAAAATTGTCACCCAATGTTGCGAATTGCCATTGTAGCGATAAAATATAGCTACTGATAGAAGACTCTGTTGTATAATTGGCAGCCAGAAATCCATCTTTTGGGTGTGATGCCCTCGAAGCTGGGGTAATATTTGGAATTCATATGGCATCATTGTCACAAGTTTTCTATCAATTTGCACATATATGTTGGCAAAGCTCATCTCTTATGGTTAACCGACTGTTACAGCTATTGATTCTTCAGACATAACAGTCCACCACAAAACTGCTATCCATAGTATGCTTAGGATTTAGAAAGAGTCAATTTTAGCTAGCTGCAGTACTCCACTGGCTTGTGTAATTGTCCCTTCCCGTTGCTCATTCTTCTTTCAATCCACACAAAGTCATTAGTTGAGAAGAAAGGAATTACTTTGAAACAGGGTCATCTACTTGGCTGTTTAGACTTCAGAGTATATCATGCAAAAGACATAACATGCTTGTATCTTCTAGATTTCACAATTTGAGGGATGAACGCCCCATTTACGTTCGCATTTCTCCAAAAGTTCTCCAGCCAAGGCGGAACTGAATCAGTTTTCTGCCTCTCCCACCAGTTGAAGCAGCTTCCTGAATGCAATGTTGTTGGAAATCTGCTGGTTCAGCTGCTCTTCTCCTGTTTGCTTCGAATATTATCAGGCCTCGAATGGGGGAAAATTCTTCATCATCATCTGATCTGCCGTCAAAAGCAAAATCTAGAATGGAAGAATCAATTGCCAAAAAAAAATAACAGGGCATGTAACGGTATACCGTTTGGACCGGGTTTTAAAAATCTTTATTTACTATTCAACCGCGATATTTAATCTTTTATTATTTATAATATCTATATTATCTGATTGTAATTTAATAGATGATACAAATATTAGCCGGTATTTTTAACACCCCTGTTAGTGCAGGCCATGTGAATGAGTGTGTACGCCTCTGGGGTCCAATATTGAATGTTAGGATTCACTCAGCACGTTTTTTAAGCAATCAGGGGATATGTAAACTCGATTCGAGGAATCAAAAGGCTTGTTTTTTTTTGGTTGAAAAATCGAAAGGCTTGTTGACCATGGCAGCTAGTAGTCATATGTTCAGACCATGATTCTTAGACGCGTGGTGTTGTTATTTGAGAGGTTAAAAAATCAAAGGTTTAGTACTGAGGTATTTTTTCTTTAAAAATATCTGAAAATAATATTTTTTTTATTTTTTAAATTTTATTTTTAATGTTAGCCAATCAAAATAATTTGAAAATATTGAAAAAAAATTAATTTTTTTTAAAAAAACACAGAAACAAACACAATTTCATAGCTAGAAATAATCTGTCGATTTTCTATTGTTTATCCTGCTATCTGTCGTCCTAATCGTCTTATGCGAGGGTTGTCATTTTACAATCTACATTCACCACCTTTAGTTCGGTGACGTGGATGCCCCAATTTTAACGGTCGGGTTAATTGTAAATTAAAAGGGTTTTAGTGATTTTACATATCAATAATCTTTCTGGATCATTATTCTGTAATACTTGGTCTATGTATTTATTTGTATTGTTTTTATTAGGTGTAAATATAGACAATATCATATTATATTTGAATCAAATTTTAACTCTACTAATACTAGAATAAAAAACGGGCGTCCATATCTATTTATAATGTTTTTATTGTGTTCAATTTATTTTATATATGTTCACACCAAAACACGTGTTCATGATTAAATATTTATAAAGTTATTTATTGAAAAATTCATAATTTTAAACTTGTATGATTTGATAGATTGATCTAAAAATTAATAATTCAAATTAATTTTGAAATTAAACTAAACAAGGAATTGATTTCAATTAAGATGTTAAGGACCAAGCCTAATAAAAAGTGAAAAAAAAGAGACTTATTTCTATGCACCAAGTGCAAGTCTAAATTTAAAGGCCCACGTTTCTATGGGATCAAGTGCACAACTCTTAGTCTTATTCGGTTAATCTTTTTATAGTTTTTTTGTTAATTTTTTAAAAAATTGTTTTTTTATAAAGATTTTGATTTAAAAATGCACTCCAGCTAAAATAATATTTAAATTATTATTCAATTATGTCATGATTTTTAAATAATGTTATAAGTTTTCATGGTGATATTGATAATTATTTTTTTAATTATTATTTATCAAATATTCAAAAAAGAAAAAGTTAAGAATGTGTTCATGAATATTTAATAAAAATAAGATTTCTTCTTTATGGTTTTTAATATATTTTTTACATGATTTTAGTAAAACTTGCTTTTAAATCATGATATAAAGTATGGTTATATATATGATCCGAAATATGGAAAGCATGTTCCGTGGCCGTCCTAAAAAGAGGGAAGGGCTTCTTTCAAAAAGTTGGGTTCAAAGGCAACTTTATAGTCGACATTCCCCGTCCAAGGCCACACTGACACGTACTCTTGTTTCGGTGGGTGAGAAAAACCAGAATACTCCGCTTTATAGTTATTAAAACCGGCTTCGTGTGGACCAGGATAAAAGAGGTTAATTTAAATTAACCTAGAAAAAAATATAAAAATTTTAATATTTTATATATTAAAGTTATTAAATAATTCATCTGAATGTAGGTTATATATATATATATTATAAATAATAAAATTTAAAAGATTAGTGTAAAAAGTTTTTTATTTTATATTGAAAAGATATTATTTTTTTTTAAGTTGAAGTATTTAAACAAAAATTATTTTTTTATTCCACATAGAAAAAACATAATTTTCTTTATATATATAGATTTTTAATTTTACATTAAAAAATAATATTTATATAGTAAACTTTAATATGAATAAAAAAAAAAGTAGTTTTCATGCATAATATTGAGCCAAACAAGAGGAAAATTTCTGATTGCCTCGTGCACGTAAAGCAACGCCCACCTTTTTTCTTCAATGGTAATTTATTTTTTACCCTTAAAATGAAACTACCCCATTTTAAATGCTTTGTTACGGGGAGCACCCACAAAAACAAATATATTGAAGGCTAGGTGCTAGGTGTTTGTACATTAATTTCTTGGCTTGGTTTAACAATCAAATAGGTATTTTAAAACTAATTTTTGGTTTATTAAAAAAAAATCAAGTTGATGTCGAGTTGCAACAGGTCACGCGAGTCTGCACAGGCCAATTACAATCCCAATTTTTATCTTCTTCAAACCCGGCTAGGACCAAGGTTAACTAATAGTCGAGTCAACCTGTCGGGTCGGGTCTGATTATTATGTTCCACTACAACTTGGGGATTTTTTGAAAAATGTTATTTGAGTACCCAAATCTCCAATGGATTGACCACCAATAATACTTACAACTTATCTCAATTCCACCAAGTCATTATGAGTAGAACTTCGACCATAACACAATCGACAGATCTAGGATGCTGTTCGAAAGTTAATGAATTAACTAACAATTCCAACCCAATATCTTAATTTTGAGTGGCAATACATTGTGGATCTAAAAAGTATTGGAAAAATAGCATAGTTCAAACATAACTGCATTTAAGAATATTATTTTTGTACACAACTGCAATTTCAAATAGCGGTTGTTTAGACATGTTTCAAGCCATGTTCTTTTTGCAAATTAATTAATCTAAAAAAAAGTCAACCTAAAATTTTATGAATACCCAATTATCAAAAGATGAAATTCAAGATTCAATGGCTAAGAAAGAAAGAGAAGATAATGTGAAATGACATGAGAGAAAAATAAGAGAATTTAAAAAAACAAAAGAAAAAATAAGTCACTATAAACATCTCGAGACTCTATTTTTTACATATCCAATACTGTTAGAATGATCTAAACAAAATAATTCTAACTACATATTGAAAAAACACTAAATGAGATCGTAAGCAATCATAAATTAACCTTGAACAAAACTCCTAACAAGCTACAACCATGCTTGGAGGTCTTTTAATGTATGGTTAGAGTCGTCTTATTAAGATTTTCCCAATGAAATTAGGAATTCTACTGTATTCTTGGTAACCTATTTTTTTCTTGACTATCAGATCTTTTATAAAATTTTAAATTGATTTCTTATAATAATGTTAATTAAATCTAGAGATATATGATTTTGTTGTTCCCGATAACAATCTTGTTCAATCACTATTTTCGACAGCAATCATTTTTAAATTGTGTTTTTTTTCTAATACTTTTCTATTCGTTGCTTTCTCAAAATTTTTATCTAACCGTGTTGGAATTATATGAGAAACTTGTCCCAAACAGTTCTTTGCTAATGAAGGCTGCCAGAAGTTATTGATGGTCATGACACTACACATCCAGTATGCCCTTGTTTCTCAAAACGTCAACAATGTCATGCCACGCACCAGGGGATCTTTCGAAGTGCTAACCTTGTGAAAATGTTTGCATACCCAAATTCCCATCCACTATTCTATTTGGCTTACCATGATAAATACATGCTGATTTTTAGGTCAACTCCGGTTTAAGAATCACATTTTGTCTGGTACACGTGTGGCGAGAACTATTTATTACAACAATGTCAACGGTCAGAATTTATAGTTCATATTTAAATTTGACAAAATGTCAACGGTCAGAATTTATAGGCTCTAGTGCTATATGACACATGAACATATTTAAACTTGACATCTTTTAAAGAAGGTTGTAAATGTCAATTGAACTATAAATTCTGACCGTTGACATTGTTGTCATAAATAGTTCTCGTCACACGTGTACCAGACAAAAAAAGTTAGTTTGATGGTCTTCTCATATCAATTATTTATAATTGCTTAAATATTATTTAACTCCAGTCATATATTTTATAACCAACCGTATCTAAAATAACAAAAATATGTACAAAATTCAAATATAATCATGATGAAAAGAAAATATTCATCAGGCCTTCTTATAAGGGCTTGTGTATAATATTATAATTCTTAAATTCTTAATTAAGACATTAAACTTTTAATTAAAACATGTTATATTATACAATAATCATATATTTTAAATCATATAAATTGAGTTATAAAATTAGGATACCATGGAAAAAATATTTTTAATGTTCTCCAAAAACTAAAAAATGTTTGATAAAAATAAAATTTCAACTCATTTTTCATTATTCAATTACTTAAAAAATACTTATCAATGTTATATATATATATATATGTCAAACATTAAAAAATAATATATTTTTTGTCAATCTACTTTCTATAAAAAACCAATTTCCCTCGAACAAATAAAATATAAATATAAATATAAATATTGTAATCTCACAGCATGAAATGGCATTCTCTTTTGCTTCCACACACACCAAATCACTGATACGAAGGTGCAAGACAACATGATATTGTGATTAACGTAATCAAACTTATTAATTAAGATGTGGAGCTCAATCTTAACTCGAGAACGAGGAACCTAAGAGCACAGTCCCCAACCTACCCCGTACCTGGATCCCGTGAAGAACGTGTCCAGTTCCAATTGCCCACTTGCCTAGAAATAACGGGATAACTCAGCCCTTGTCTTTTTTGCCTCCTATATATACACACAAGGAAGTGCCAAGGACAGAGCACTTGTAGAACCACTGAAATTCGTTGGGCTTTTGCTCTTCATTTTGATTTCTCACCTCTCATGGGAACCAGAAATGTTAAAGATGGTTTAAATTTAAGCCTGCAAATCGATAAAGATTGTCACCAACATGGAGCAGTGACCGAGGAAATTGATGGGCTAATCAAAGTGTACAAAGATGAGCATGTGGAGAGACCAAAGATTGTTCCGTGTGTCACAAGTGATTTACCTCACGAGCTCGGTGTGACTTCACGGGACATAGTCATTGACAAGTTCACAAACATTTGGGCACGTTTTTATGTCCCAATAAAATGCCATGGTAAGCTGCCTGTACTTGTATATTTCCATGGAGGTGGGTTCTGTGTAGGCTCAGCTGCTTGGAGTTGCTACCATGACTTCCTAGCAAGGCTAGCTGCTGAGACCAGTTCCATAATCATGTCGGTTAATTATCGTTTAGCGCCTGAAAATCCTCTCCCAGAAGCTTATGATGATGGAATAAAGGCTCTGATGTGGTTAAAACAGCAAGCTCTAAGTGTTGGTGCTGATAATTGGTGGACTAGTCAGTGCAATTTCTCTAACATCTTTCTAGCCGGAGATAGTGCTGGCGCCAACATAGCCTATAACATCATCACGAGACCTGGTTCTTTTAATGCCGGACAAGCCGCTGCAGCCATGAAGCCATTAAGTCTCAGAGGCATTGTCTTGATACAGCCATTTTTCGGAGGAGAGGCACGCACTAATTCAGAAAAATATCTAGTACAATCACCTCGCTCGGCGCTTAGCTTGGCAGCCTCTGATACATTTTGGCGATTAGCTTTGCCTTGTGGATCTAACCGGGACCATCCATGGTGCAACCCTCTAGCCAAGGGGTTAGACGTGGAATTGGAGGATTTGTTGAGATTTCCAATAATGGTGTGCATATCAGAGATGGATATCTTGAAAGACAGGAGCTTGGAGTTTGTTGCTTCTTTGGATAGAGCTGGTAAAATGGTGGAGCATGTGGTTCATAAAGGGGTAGGGCATGCATTTCAGATTTTAAGCAAGTCCCAGCTCTCACAAACTCGAACATTGGAAATGATGTCACAAATCAAGGACTTCATTAGTGGAATATGATCCCCTCCTCTCTCAAGCACTATATATACTCAGAATTTTATTTAGGTAACAAAGGAAATTAATTCACAATTTTATATGATGCAAAATTCAAAGCTTTTAGTGCTGCAAATAGATATTCACGTATAACCCATCTGTTACCCATGTTGGTCAACGAAGAAGAGAGGGGAAGGAAAGAAATCTTAGGGATGGAGGCACGTTGTATTTGGACAAAAATGGAACAGCAGACCATGAGATGGAAAAGAACCTGTGTTTCTTTTTATTTTTATTTTTATTTATAGACGGTTTGATTTGAAAAGTGATTAAATTGATTTTTTTAATGTGTTTTAATGATTTTTTTTGATAGGTTGATGTTAAAAATAAAAATTTATTTTAAGTGGAAATTTATTTTAAAAAAAACTCTGTACTGTATTTTCAAATGAGTGACGTAGAGTGAAAAATGGAAAAGAAGGTTATGAGCTAAATAAATGTCTGGTTACACTTGTAATTTACGATTAGAAAATATTAGGGAAGTGGCCACTCCAAATCTATAAATAAATAAATAAATCTAAAATCTAAATATGAAAACCAAAGAGAAAAAGTTCATCAAGCGGCCACTCCAGTCCATTGAACGCATAATCAAAGTTGGGCAGTCAATATGATATGGGCCTGCCTTTATTAACTCCTCGGCCCATTATATGTTATTTGGTTCGAAGCTTACGGGCCTTAATTGTGGGCATGGAATGGAAAATGGGTCGTTGGGCGGAATCGGCCGCCTTAGTGAACAATAGGTTAGCTTACTTTCACAGCTGTACTCCATCGATAAACATATTTACTGCCGGCTAACCGCGAGTTTAGTCCCTTTATTTCTTAGCGTTTCTTAACGTGATCCTTTTACTATTTTTTGAATTGATTGAGTTCTTTTACTCAAAATTTTTTAATGTGATCCCTTCATCATGACCTTTTCAGATTTTTAGTTAAATCTGGAGATGCGTAGAAAAGATAGCATTTTGCAATAAAATTTTGAAAAATAAAAAAAAAAATTTATGATAAATATTAGAAAGAAAACCAAGCTCCAAAAGTTAAAAACAAAATGTTAGATTGAGAAATGGAAAAATAAAATTTAGGAGCTGTTAGAAAAAAATGGAGTATTTCAGATATTGTTTTATACAAAAAGAGAAATAAAAAAAATGTTAAGTCACCCTTATTTATTTTTTTATTTTCAATTTTATTTTAAGATTTTCAATGAAGGGTAGCTTTTAGTTTTCTTAAATATAAGGTTTTGATTTATTAAAAATGGCGACTTTTATATTTTCAAATTGTTTATTTATTTTTAAAATATTTAAAATACACTCCTTTTTTTCTAAAGGCTTTTATTTTTTATTTTTCCATTTTTAAATCTAATATTTTGTTTTCAATTTTTTTAGAAATTCTCAAAATTGTATAATTTATTTTTTTCTAATATTTTTCATTTTTTCCTTTGATATTAATTTCTTATTTTAAAGATTCTGAGTGTAAAATTATATATATATATATATATATATATATATATATTTTATCACCTGTGTCCATATTTAATAGAAAACTCGATGGAACCATATTGATAGAAGGACCTCATTAATGTTTTTCAGTAAAGGGACCCAATCAATTCAAACAAGAATTAAGAAAATGTCAAGAGTAGAAGGATGAAATGTATATAATATATAAATGTCCCTTTCTAATTCTTAAGTTCCACTAAAAATTAGTGGTTGAGAACTCCAAGTAAAAATTCAATTTTTAAGTGCTGAGGTGCATCCCTGGATATATAGATGCAATGTTGCCAGCAATTACTCGAGTGTAGCAGATATATGTGGAAGAAGATCTCTTTATTGATATTGCTTAGCACACTAGCTATTTATACAGAGTACATTGCCAGATTGTAGCGTTTTCAGGTTTCAGCCCGAAGCTACTTACTCACCTGCTGCCTAGCAGCTCAACATTTTATCCTCAAGGAAGTTTAATTTTGTCACAAAGTTAGGAAATTGAAATAAAGCAGTAACTAAATTGTCCCTTCTTCTTCTTCTTCTTCTTCTTAAATGGACGATAGAGAAACACAATCAATCAACTTGTAGTTAATAAAGGAATCCAACTCACGACACAGCCTCCCATGAAGTTTCGAGGTCGAGGCTCTTTTCAGTGCTCGACCATGGCGTTCCTCGGTAAAAAAATAGAGTTATAAATCTTGCTCAAATGAAGATTCCAAAGGAACCTATTTGGTTCTTTCCTGCAAATATATAGACGGCATGCATTCGTAAGAATATATATGATCCATGCACACCGTTACGTACAAGTGAAGTTGAGGTGGAAGATGAATTAATTAAAACCTTGTCGTTTTATATATTTTGATACATTGGAAAAGATAGAGTGCTTAGCGCAGTACTATTTCTCATTTTCTTGTGCATGCATGTTATGTATCAGTTCTGCCAATCAAGTAGAACTGGACGTGTTGCATAACAGAAAACGAAATAAGAGAGTGATTATTATTCAGGATCAAAACTTTCACCGATTCGGTGATTTTTAAGCAATTGATCTTTATCACTAAGCAGCCTTACAAACCATAGTGATCAAAAGCTAATTAAAACAAAATCATCGGCAATAACATAACTATATTTATACAATTGGACTTAATTACGGGTATATACTATGTTTTTTTTTTTGGTTTATCAGTCATAAAACAACAGTAACAACAACAACAATGTATCGGGGTTTGTAATTATTTGGCTTTGTTTCAAATTAATACTCATATTTCTTCATGAGTTGCCCTAGCTAGCTATATGGGTAACTGCTACAAAAATCGAAATTTTCATGGAGTATAAGTACGTACCTCATTCATAGAGTGCAGGCTGGTTCCTTTATCATCTTCTTCGAGTTTGGCTATTTCCATAAGACAATGTACAAGATGAACTTCCTAAGGGTTAAGATGGAATTGTAAGAAGCTCATGATTTCTTGTCAAATTCTATTTACAGGAAAAAATGGCCAGCTGAGACACGAATTACCTATAACGTTTGTTGGTGTCTATGGTAGTTGAAGTTTTCAATTGGGGGCGAGCCACCGGTCGACGAAACAATGCCTCAACCCCCACATCTGCTGACTAGTATTTTTGTATTACGTAGCAGCTTTCCCATCACAAATATTTTCCTTCGAACTTGTAACAAATCTGTTTGTGCTAGCATTTTCAACAACTTTTTTTTTCTTTTAATGGTCTGGATTTGTTTTTAGTCAGTTTTAGCATACCGAGATTATCATTCCTCAGTCTAGTATAGTTGCAATCAAGTGTATAGTTAATTATAATTGTGTCATTGTAATTTAATGACATTAATTAATTAGTTCTTATGAATTTCAAAAATTAAATATCTCATTCCTGCATTTTATATAAAAAAACCATTTATGGCTTGTCGAGCATTTATATAAGGGTTAATTAAAAGTAAGTATCATACACAACCAAATATAATAATATTATAAACAACCAAAAGATTAAGGTTATGTTTACTTTAGAAAATATTATTTTTTCTAGTTTCCACCTCTTATTTACTTTAACATTACCTTCATAAAAGATTAGAAAAACATGTTTACTAGACATGATTGTTTCAAAATAGAAAATTGGATTTCGTCTGGCTTGCTTTTAAATAATAAAGAAATTGAGTTAAATTTTTAGAATTTCTCTTACTTTCTAGAAATCTAGAGAAAAGTAAACATACAATTAAAAAAATCCATAATTTTAATTGATAAATGCGTTTGTACATGTTTCTAAAACCATTTAGTAAAAAATAGGAATTGTACGTGTTTTATTACAAATTAGAGATGATGAGGTTAAAGACCCTTTAATGAAGATGAAACTAACTATTCTTCGAGGCTGACGAGGATGAATGCCCTTGGAGTGCATGATGACATGATTTTAATGCTTGTAAGAAAGTCTTCTTAGAAGGTCAGGGATCCTAGGCAAGAGATGAAGTAAAGCAGTTCAGGACAATTATCTGATCTATGAGCTTTTTGTCATCCCTTACTAATTGATTGGAAATTATGTTCAAGATGACCAGCAGCTACCATCTCCAACCATAAGCCCACATCCTCACCTTCTTCAATTGTGTACGCTAGAACTCTCTTGTGGCACTTTGGTCTCTACCACACCAACACTTATTTTTCTTTAATAAAGTCTGATTATTGAATCATATATTTAACTTAGAAATCCCAAATCAAGATTACTGGCTTACACTGCATGTACTCTCCTCAAAGAAATACATTCCTAATTTATACATGTTCTTGTTTTTTTTATAAACATGTAATACATCATTCTCCAATACTTTAGATGATGTAGAATACTTTTTGCTTATGAACTGTGAAATGAGAAGACGAGCAAAAATAACTAGGACAGCTAAGGAAAGCAAATTGATGGTTTCATAGGCTTCTCTTGCTTCACTTTCTTCTCCTCAGCCTTGGCATTCTCTTGAGAACTCCAGCATCATTGATGTCATCAGATCAGTGGTGGTGCTTCGATTTCAATCCAACATTTAGAGATTTTAATTATGTGGATTTATGAAGAATCAAGTGGGTGATTGAAAAAATTAGGATTCTTCTGAGTTTCAATTTGGGGTTTTCCATGGCTTTTGAAAAAACATAGCAAATTGTTTTTCAAGAAAAGAGAGATTTCAACCAGGCAAGAAGAGTAGAATCAATTAAAACACTAGATTTTGTTCTTGATGTGGGTTCAAATTGTTATGAAAAGAGAGAGACAATGATATTTGAAAAGAAAGAAATTGCATTTCGTCATTAAACTTCTGATTTTTTTGTTTCAGTTTTTGATATATTATATAGTTCAGCCTTTTCATCCAATTAAAAAATTTGTATTAACTTAAAATATAAATTATAATTTTTCAACTCTCGACAAGAGCACTGCAATTTCAAAGGTAATTTTTCCTTTATAATTAAGAAGGGCAATGGAAGACTCCATACTTCACCAACTGACTTTCAAACGCCAAACAAAACAAAGTTTAATTTCACGTGGTGGTGGGTGCAATTTCTAACTAAGGTTTCTAAATTTAACGCGACATCTCCGCACGCACTACAAATTGCCAATAATCTACATGATTTACCATTCAGTCCATAGATAAAAACAGTGACATTAATTTTACTATCACAGAAAGTACATAATTCCAGTGAAAACAAATTCATGCTCTCATTTTTCTATTGGAAGTTCAAGAAAAAAAACAGGTTTTTGTTTCTACCAAATGAAAACTTGCATTTTTTTTTACTGGAACTGATTCATTCAATTCAGTTGATTCAGGACACTCATAATTCACTTCATGGGAACCAAAGGGTGTGCGTTTCTTGATCAATACGGATCATATAAAAGCCGAAGACTTTTCTTTTCTTTTTCCAACTTACAATATATCCACGCCAACAAGCCAGCAACAGTGCCAAACTGCCAATTGTTCCTTGGTTGCTGTGGCGACAGCAGAAACAGCTGATTTCATACATAAAAAGAACAAGTTTAAGGAACATAAAGAGACCATGAAGTTGAACTCACTTGAGTCTTCGAGGGAATCCCCTGTTGTGCTCTGTGCAAGTGCGACTGCTACTTGAAGCTTGAATGGTTTAAGATCATGTCCTATATTCAGTTCACTGTATAGGATAAACGCCAATTCTCCACAACTTAGACGGTAGTAGCTTGTTGAAATTATCTTTCTAATGAAAAAAGGATACGAAGAAAGTCCTATTGGAAGACACGGGATACAAACAAAGCAAAATCAACGTTTATCATGAGGAAAAATGAGAGCGCACATTCGTTCAGGAGCCAGAAAACGGATTTTTACATGGCGGTCACATCTCACAGTGATACAATTGCCTACCCACTCAAAATGTCGGCAAAGAAGAAACTGGTTTGATTACCAGAAATTATGGCAACTTCAACAGTAGGTCTTCAGTACAACACGGCTCACTACGAGATTCCAATATTAAAGGGGTTGATGACCCGAAATTATGGCAACTTCAACAGAGGGTCTTCAGTACATGGGCTCACAACGAGATTCCAATATTAAAAGGGAGTCTGTCTAGGACATCATGACGCTGGCAATAGTCTGAAGAGCTTGGTTGGCAAAAAAACGGACATCAACATCTGGATCCTCACCTAGCTCAAACAAACAGGGACAGATAGTCTTCTCTACAACCTGCGGATATAATTTATGGCCCATTGTGGTTAAGAAAGTGAAAAGGCACCCATGAACAAAATAAACAATACTTCAATAAGATGACAAGCAGGAAAAAAAGGTTAACAAAAAAAGTGTAGTCTTTGCTAAGAACAAGAGCGACTTACAGACTGATCAACTATGGGAATGAGCGATTGCAGCACCTTCGCCGCATTGAACTTGATGTTGGGCACCCTGCTTAGTGAAATCAAATCCAGCATTCAGAAACTGCCGGGTTAGAATGAAACAATTTTACAAACCAGATTGACAATCCACGCATCCAATACCTGTCTTTTGATGCATTGATGACTACTGGCAACAGTTTGGAACATGTAATTTCCGAACCCATCACAGGAGCAAGCAACGAGACAGCACGTAGAATTGTCATCCGATACAAATAATGGGGATTGGTGCTCATCTCCAAAACCTGCAATAAAATGTGACATTTCAATATCCAGTTCTTTAGAAGATAGGAACAGACATAAAATGTGAAAGAAATACGAGAACAATAATCAAGCCAGAAACAGGGGGGGAAGGCTACATAGTTGGCTTGTCAAATTGAAGCAGAAAAAACAATCAACTATTGAAAGAGGCCAAACCATCAATCCAGGGATTTCTTTCTAATAGTTAAGAAGACATAATTTCCTATTGATCCTAAACTATTGTGTTCTATTCAACACATCCAACCCCACCATTGGGAAATTAATAGCAACGAAAAGTCAGAATTATTAGACAGTGGTGAAATTCAAACAAACCAGTGCAACACAAACCTGTGGAATTATGTGTTGCACTGCCCACTCAGGACCGAATTCTTCAGCGAGGCGCTTCAAATTGTTTGCAGCAGCATCACGAATCGAGTAGACCTGAAGAAAATACCCAGACAAGATTGTTCAAAATAAACCAGTTAATCTTCATGACAGCGTGATTGGCAGAAAGGAGCTCAGTTCCAAAAGTTAGTAAAGTATTATATAGAAATTCAAAGCTCACTTTTCCATTATTTTTACAAGAAAAAGCTTAATAAAATAATGATAGAAAAAACAGCAAAGCCAGTAGTATACAAAGGCTAGCATACTACTTGAATGAATTTCATTTAAAGGCTTGAACACCAATTCCAAGAAGAGCAGAAATCCTCATAAAGACTTGTATTTTCAAGTCCTATGATGCCCAAATCTTTTCTATATCTTCATAAATGAAGACTGAAAATCTTAATCTACTTGAGAAATTTTAATCATTGAACAGAGACAATCTTAATCTACTTGAGAAATTTTAATCATTGAACAGAGACACATCAAACAAGCAAACAGAGAAAAACCGAGATTCAAAAATTTTCAGGTGCGATGCACAAGCAAAAGTGAGCTTTTAACTGCTGGCACACATGATGTGGAAATACAAACCTTATCCTGCAACCACTGCATGCAAAGAGCACCAAGTTTATCATCAAAGAACCCAACACCCAGTTGACTTGCCAATAAAGGTATGTACTCTATAATTGCAAGCCGAACCCTCCAATGTCTATCCTCTGCGAGCTCAACAATTGCTGGCAATAGTGATTGGGACAGTAGATCGATTCCAATAACCTGCAGTAATGTTTATTCCCATGATATCATAGGCAAGGAGGAAAATATTGCATTTCAGGTACATATTTATGATGTGCTAAGAGCATGCGGAGTAACATCTCTAAGACCCCACAAAATCCAAAGAAAGGTCAAACTACATCATGTGTTGTGACAGTGATTTTAGCATTAGCCTACTTGTTTATATTAGTGTGCCCAAGTAATTTCTATCAGACAAAATCTCCAAATGAATAACTATTGTGAGGCATATTTTAAGGAATGTTATCACAGTACTCATTTGCTTGGTAAAAATTGCAATATATTAGACTAAACCAAAATGGAGAGATGGTTGAGCTGGCTCCCGGGATACAGAAGACTGAAACCTCTTGAGTTGTCTTAAGTTGTTGCAAACCTGATTCACTTGATCAAGCTTGCTGATTATGTTCAGACGCACATCAGGAAATTCATCCTTCAAGAGGGATAGAAAAATTGGAAGAAGCTGTTCGATTGTGGCATCCTGCATTGACAAACAAAATAAAGTTTAGAAATCCATTTCCAGCAATTCAATTCATGCACTAGGAATTGAAACAGGAAGAACAGTGACATAGATAAAATAACCAATGATATTTGACAACATCATGAAAAAAAAAGCACTTCTTAATGAAAGAGAAAACCATGCAGCTAATGAACCATATACATTTACAGAAACGAGAACTTTGAAATGATGACAGGTAATGGCCAATAATATGGCATCTACAAGAACATGTAAAATATATGGGCTAAAGCTAACAAACTTGGCCCCAGAAGGTATTTATCTCTCTATATATCAGAAATTTGCAAATGTCATTCAAAAATTGAAGTACATGTGGTTTGAAAGCTTTATATAGTTCAAAGTCAGATCAGGACAGGATCAATTAAATGAATAGCACATCTTACTGTGCAAGCATTAAGTGAACAATAACAAAGTCTTAGACAACCCATACTGTACATTCTCACCTTCCCCAAGACAGGAGCCATTCCCATTATAACTGAAGCCAAAGCAGAGCGGACATGCTGGGAAGAATCTGATGACAGTTCCTGAAAAAAATAAGTGAGAACGCTACAATTAAAAAAAAAAGATCAGGCAAAAATCAATTCATGCTCTAACAAGAAACAATACAGTCAACTGAAGAATTTTAAAGTTTGAAATGGAAATGCACCTTCACACAGGGGAGAATATGTTGAATAGCAAGTTCTGGACTTAAAATGCGGCAGAATTTAGTTACTTTTCCAGCAGCAGCTATACGTACTTCAGCCTCATTATCACGAAGTAACCGCACATATGCAGGGACCAAGTCCATCCTTAGAAACAATTACCATAAATCAAAAATCTTGATTACAATATGACAGAATCCATCAACAGATCACTATCAAACACAGAATTGGATTGGAACTTAAAACAAGAAAAAGTACATATGCATTTAACCCAGCAGTTTCAAGTTAGATATACACCTGGTAGGCTCAGGTCCCACAGCCTCACAAAGTTCATATAATTGATTTGCAACCATGTAGCGTACACGCCAAGACTTGTCCTGCTTGGAGGCAATAACACTTGATTTAAATATGAAACAAATCGAAAGAAAAAAGCTAAAAGCTTGCAGAATCAGCAAACAAATGTCATATTACTGATGCCACCAAGCACCATAAACAATTTTTCTTCCCCTGTGGTATCATATTGGTAACAAAATTTTATCCAGACACTCTTAAAGCTTTCAAAACATTAGACATGATCCAGTATAAAATTCCATTCCTCATCCAGGAAAAATTATACATTATCTTCCAAGTTGTTAATTTCTGCAAGCTTATATCTAGGCCGATAGGTCTCAATCAGTGTTACCAAGAATGTGGAGTTTTCTGGGTTGTGCTGCGACTTTGGAGACATGGTACACACTTTAATTTGTGGTATGAAGGTAGAGTGTTATGTTGTGTGTTTCTGCTTATTTGGGCTGTTCATAAGGGTTGAATCAGTGACTAGGTAAGTTATCAGGTTTATCTATAATTATTTCTCAAGCATAATGCCTAGGACAATAGAACGAGCATAGTGCCTGTTAAAAAAGCAAGGGAAAAGAAATGCATAGAAAGATGCCATTACATTTTCCCCTTGCCCTAGAACAAAGAATTGGGGAAGTAAGTTTGCCAAGTCAGGCTGGAATGCAAATTTACCATGAATCAGGACATGTGATCCGGATCACAGTTCCAGGGAGGTAGCATTATCCTGTAACTCTGTTTAAATCACCTTATCCATAATTTAATAAAACCAAAAGAAGAAAATATCTTTATTTAATATTGATTACTGAAATGGATGTTCTACAACAATCTAATTTAACTCTAGTTAAGCGTTAATGGGTCTAGACCAAACAACAACGAAATACCAAGATAGTGCCAGCAAAATACTCAGAACACAACAAATCATAAAGTAAATTGTTACTTTTGTTGGATTTACAAACTTCATTAGTACCTGAGAGAAATTAACAATAACAGGAAGAATATGTGCAACGCAATTCTGAGGCTCCAATAATTTCCCAAGAGCAGCACAGCCCTCAACAGCCAATAGACGAACAGAATCTTGATCTGAGGTATAAGAAAAACGCACGTGAAGAATTCCAAACATATCAAACTAAAAAAGCAAATTCAAATAACTACAAATTAAGGTATTGCATATATAAGAATATTACATTATAAACCTATAATTTGTGATATCAAATTCATTTCTCATACATTGTTGACCATTCCACAGTTTCAAGTCAAAACTGTATGATTTACATGTGCAATCAAACATGTAATAGTAGTTATCTTAACCTTATTCCATTTTCAAAATAACTAAATAAAAGCACACTTCTTCTATATATTAAAATTTCAATTACCATCTTGGGTAAGATCCTCGAAAATTGACATGATGTCAGTCTTCAAATGTGCAGGTTCAACAGTGGCAGCAAATTTCCCCAAATTAGAGGCAGCAGACCTCCTAACCATGGGCATGTCATCTTGACACAGCTGGCTGTATATTGACCGCAATTCTGTCTTCAACGTGTCTGGGGCACTAGGGTAGGCAATATGAAATAGCCCACACGCAGAAACTCGAGCTGTAAACCATTCTCCAGCTGCTAGTCTCTGAAGATAAAATTTAAGCAGGTGCAAGAGAATAAAGTAAATTAGTAGTTAACACAAATATGACAACCAAAAGTGTGACATGTTTAACTACTCAGGGGTTCGAAAAACATGCAAAATATCTCCCTTTCCCAGACATACATACAAACACAAATAAGTGAAATAGAAGGCCATAACATCTCACACATGAACACATATATCTCTAATTCAGTAAGGGATAAATCTTGCACATACAGAGTTCATGCATATTTTTAGTATAAGTTGAATAAATAGAACAGGCATAAGCAACCAAATTAAATACATAACAATCTAGCAAAGAACAACAGCGTTTTTCAAGACATTGAAGAACATAATGAGTCTCCTCAAACAGTACATAAATGAAAAATCATTATTCCAGGCAGGTAGGTGCAGCTAAATCTTCATTTAAATTATAAGGAAATAGCATTATCTAGTAACTCAGATATATATAAACGTTCTCTCACCTTGACAAGAGGAATGAACCATTCAACTAAGTCGGTCTCCCTCATCTGAGATCCAATCCTACACAACGACTCCACAGCTTTATCTCTCACACAGGTTTCCTCGACAGTGCAAAGAGTCTCCAGAGGTGGGAGCAAAACATGAGCATAGTCAACTCCCCCAACAAACGGAATAAACACACCCAATTCCTCCGCCATCGCAAGGAGTACCTCGTCATCATCATCATTGTTTTCACTCAGAAATGGAATTAACTCCTTCCGCGTTCGTTCCTCCCCGAGAGCACGTGCTATGGTCGAGAGTCTACGGATTGAGTTTAACCTTAGCTGAATGTCATCATTCTTTAACTCGTCTATTAAAACGGCTATTGGATAGAGCGGTTCTTCCACCGTAGACATTGTATCCAAGATCTGTAACGAACCCTAGAATTCAAATCTAACGATTCATGAACACATTAATAATTAGTAAAAAGAAAGCCAATTTGATATGAGATTAGATTAGATTAGCTAAAAAGGAAACAACCTAATTTTTCAACTTATAATAGCAAGAATGAAACCGTGGAAAAAGAATTTAATTGTTATGGTTTATGACAGTTCTTTTTTTAAAATAAATAAATTTGATAGAAGTGTTGTGTGCTCTTACCGATCTGAAATGCGTTCCCGCCGTGCCTCTGATTAGTTGCAGAAGCTTAGAGAGGGATAGAGAGAATTTATGAATCTCTTTTTATTTGATTTTTGTACTATATTTCTTTGCTCTTTTTTTTTTTTGTACTGTATTTATTTATTGCTATTGTTTATTTGAAGCGATCTTAAGTTCAGGCCCAATTTTGTATGTATATTATGGGCCTGGGCTCTTATTCTTCTTTTAGGCTGGCGAGATATTAAAGAATTTATTATTGTTAGCGCTAAAAATTTTAATTCTGTCATTCTACATAAGAAAAAAAATATTATTTTACATGTAATACAATTCAAAATCATATAATACAACAATAAAATTATCACATAAATTTGATATATTTTTCTTATTTATAAAGAAATTTGATGAGCTTTAAGCTATAGCTCATGCATTGAGATGCAACTGTTTT
>Ga0325410_1001420_pt1 | contig 26496 bp, 8 predicted proteins | sample PopdelMetagenome_16_FD_206182 | JGI IMG/M metagenome (GOLD analysis project Ga0325410, IMG submission 206182) | Populus deltoides microbial communities from Bellville, Georgia, United States - Xylem-PdIQD-R3 | ecosystem: Host-associated > Plants > Phyllosphere > Stem > Wood/Secondary xylem...
ACAGGAAAAAGGGAAAAAAATAAAAAATACAAAAAAAATAAAGTAAAAAAAAAAAACGACAAAAAAAAGAAAAAAAAACAGAAAAAATGAAAAAATGCAAAAAAAAAAAAAGAAGGAATGCTCTATGTATTACTATTATAATTCACAGTGATTTTGGTGTGGAGGAGCAGTGATTCTCCCATACCATTTAGAGTAGTGTATAATAATAATGTGCACATTGCTTATAAATAAATAATAAGTAGAGCACGCAAGGACAAATATATACATATAGACACATATTAGAACACTTGTTTTCTTCATTCACTATTACCATTGTCTGTTTCTAACGTCCTTGCAATATTTTCTACGAATCTTTCCACAAATACTCAAATATAATCTCATTACACACACATTAATAATAGATGACAACTCTTTATTCACTCTTGCTTTTGCTTTTTCTAGCACCCTGTGACAATTTTACAAACAAATAAACTTGTATATGATATATTTCTCCCCTTGTTTTATTAACTTAGCCCTATACATAAGAGAACTGTTTTTCAGGAGAGCACAGATCAAGTACAAGATCTAAATTATATTTCCAAACCCTTTTGTTTGTCGAGAAAAGCCTAAATCCAATAAAAGTTTTTTCTCAACCTCGTTACTGGTGTTGTTTGTCAAAAACTAAATAAAAAGCTGGCTCATTCTCATTTTTGTTTTATCAAAATATATTTCATGACTAACAAAACTCTAGGACAAAAAGGGACTAATTGATTTCCCCTTATATAAACTCTTGCCCTTCTAAATTTCTAGCAACTCATTCACCCTTTTAAAAATGCTCAACAACATTATTTTAGCCATATAAAAATAGCTTCACCCTCTTCCATTTCCTTAAAAGAAAATATAGCACCCAACTCCATTATATGTACTAGATGCATACAGACAACCTAATTAGACAAAACAAAAAATAAAGTGGGCATGATTCTCTAACTTTACGAAAGAGTCACTCTTTCTACGAAAAACACTCCTTAACATGTCCTTACCATTGACGTTACTATCTCTATCAATCATCTCCTGAGTCTTGATCACATTCTCCCCATCATAAAAGACTTAGACGTGATACTACACTAACTCTTAGGAACAAGAATGAACACCATTTTCACAAGGTGACATTCCTCGAGCTCTTAATCACACCTCTCATCACCACACATAATGAGGTATTGGTTGTCATCATGAAAAAAAAACTACGTGCAATATCCACACCTCATGAAAAGTGGTTCAATCACAAAGAACCCTAATAAGTTATATCTCTTTCACCATGATTATATAAATGACAATAACAAATGCCATGACCTAAAAAAGGAGATTGAAAGATTGATTGCCAAAAAATACCTTTAACAATTTATGAAGAAAGAGTTGTAACCTAAATAAACAAGGAACAATCCTTATGATGCACTATTTGAGATTAGATAATCTCTATGAATTGTGTCTCAATCTCTTGAACTTTTCAATAAAGCAGTGTTTCTCTAGGTCTTCATGATCGTTTATCTTTAAAAAGATCACAAATCCTTTGACATGTCTCCATGACCACACATCTCTTATAGTATCTGGAACTTCTCCCTCAAAATGTGTTCTTAAATGCATATATAGATCATATTACTTTCCTTTACATTCATCTCATTTTACTATTCTTTGCCTAAATTTTCATGTGAAATAAAGAATAAAAGAACTATGTCAAATAAGTTAAGGAGGACATCAAGAACATTTTTAATATCCATCTCAAACCTGTCAAGAGAAGGTAGCCATGAAGTTTAAACAATCATGATGGTTTTCTTCTTCAATCATGGTAGACCAAGTGAGCTACTTTGAAGAGATCATCGTAACAAAACTGGATGTAAACATAGGAAAAGAGTAGTTAATCCTTGTAAAGGAAATGCATATCTACCATGGGGATTAAATATCATATGATTTGAAGATCTAAAACTTCACATTCATTGATTGGAATATGAGCTCTCGACCAGTTTAAAACTATCAAATACAGAGGAGGTTGATTAGAGAAAAAATGTGGTTGAGTTCATTGAACCAAAGTAGCTATAAACATGTGATGAGGATAACTAATTCTTATAGAGAAGGCGTTTATAAGTCCATTAGTGATGGTTTGAGTCTTCGAGGTGGTCGGAGATGCCACATTTATTTACCTAAAGGTGGTAACCCGATCAACCTTATTGGCTGAAAAACATGACAAACAAAGATTAAACGACACGTCACTTGTTCTCTTTATTAAAGATGAGTGACACGTCGTTTAGAGTAAACCCTAGAAATTAGGGTTTTCTAATTAGGATTTTGCAAACTTCAATTTGGCCCCTGTTGTTTCAATTCTAGCATATGCACCCTTAATTAACCCTGAAACTTCTAGTTTGTTCAATTTAACCCCTATCAACTATCAGACTTTCAATTTCTTTCAAATTGACCCATGTTTTGATTGATTTCAATTCTCAAACTTGTGTCTTTTGGACTTTGGTTCTTGGTTTTGAGGTTCTTCAATTCGGCCTTTAATTAAACCCTGAACTTAGATTTGTCTTGCAATTTCACCCATGATATCATCCAAATAAGCTTGTAAAATTGAATCTGGTCCTCCAAAATTCCAATCTTATCAATTAAGCCCAAATTAAGCTTTTAGACTTAATTTTTCAACAATTAAATCCTTAATAAAAGTAATTTGACCCATTAAAAGTCTAATTAATTCCTTACACTTAATTAATTCTTTCAATTTATGCCTAAATTAATTTTGGAGAACCTCATCCAAATAAGTGATGAGGATAACTAATTCTTATAGAGAAGGCGTTTATAAGTCCATTAGTGATGGTTTGAGTCTTCGAGGTGGTCGGAGATGCCACATTTATTTACCTAAAGGTGGTAACCCGATCAACCTTATTGGCTGAAAAACATGACAAACAAAGATTAAACGACACGTCACTTGTTCTCTTTATTAAAGATGAGTGACACGTCGTTTAGAGTAAACCCTAGAAATTAGGGTTTTCTAATTAGGATTTTGCAAACTTCAATTTGGCCCCTGTTGTTTCAATTCTAGCATATGCACCCTTAATTAACCCTGAAACTTCTAGTTTGTTCAATTTAACCCCTATCAACTATCAGACTTTCAATTTCTTTCAAATTGACCCATGTTTTGATTGATTTCAATTCTCAAACTTGTGTCTTTTGGACTTTGGTTCTTGGTTTTGAGGTTCTTCAATTCGGCCTTTAATTAAACCCTGAACTTAGATTTGTCTTGCAATTTCACCCATGATATCATCCAAATAAGCTTGTAAAATTGAATCTGGTCCTCCAAAATTCCAATCTTATCAATTAAGCCCAAATTAAGCTTTTAGACTTAATTTTTCAACAATTAAATCCTTAATAAAAGTAATTTGACCCATTAAAAGTCTAATTAAGTCCTTACACTTAATTAATTCTTTCAATTTATGCCTAAATTAATTTATAGATTTAATTAAATTCTTAATTAAGCTCATTATTAAATCAAATTAACCCATTAAAAATTCAATTAATTAAGTTTTTAAACTTAATTTTTATGCAACTTCGTAAAATTCATCTTGAACTTGTATTGTCTTTAACATTTGGTTTTTTTTGAAGGTGTATTTGAATTTCCAAAATTACCATAGATTCAGTTTTGTCACTCTAACTCTCACCTATGTATGTAGATTATTTTTCAGCTTGTTCTAGATGCTTATTCATTTGTATTTTTAGGAATTCAAATTTGGATTATGACCCATGATCAGGTAGAGTATCAATACATATGAATCAGTAGCCGACTGCTTACCAAAGGAAAAGTCCATAATTTCTTTCTGCATTTCATTAATTTGAACTATATATTCAAGGTTCTCAGAAGGCAATTATATATATGTCAACTCCTTGCAATAAATTTTTATTTTCTACCTTGGCACTATCTTCACTTCAAAACCTGGTTTCTACTGTACTTTCCTTGTAATTGGGAAGGAAACTAACTGAACTTGGGACTTTTTTCCTTGAAGAAACTTGGAGGCATGCAGGTCAAAACTCCAGAGTGATACTCCACAGCTACAAATCTCCAAATAAGATCATAAAGCATAGATCAGTCCATGGATGTCAACGAAGTTTGGTTCAAAATACTGGTTTATATTTGTTTAATAACTTTCTTTCATCGTATCCTCGAATCAACTCTAGCATGGTTTTAACAAGCAACAATGCCACACTTCACATTCAGACATCTTAAATGTGAAGATATAGTGACAGGAGCAATCAACTCTAGTCCATCGAGGAATGAAAGAGTTGGTGTTGTGATCGCTTTGTTAAAGACTCAGAACGTGTACTGTGAATCTGTTCTTCGCCTGTCATGAATCGCTAGAATTTTGAGCTGCATTCATTATATATCTACTCCCTGATAACATTTCAAGACTCCTAACTTCCTCCTTTATCAGCCTGTTCTTCGGATGCAGAGGAGTTAAAAATACCACACAGCATGAAGCATTCAGAGCTCCCTAGCAAAGAATGTAATTTGCGTTTTCAATTTCGATTGATGTGCAGCTTGTGTTTTTTGTCTTGAATCCAGCACTTGTTGGCAAACACCTTGGCAAAATACGTAACATTAAGAAGCATAGCTATGCAGTGAGTTTCTCTGACCAAATTTTCTTGGGCAATTTCGTGCTAGTTTGTAAAGCACAGTTATGCTGTGAATTTCTCTACTCAATTCTTGGATGGTTACTGTTTTTTTTTAATTAACCTGGGTGTCTGGTCAATTTGTGCGCATCTCGATTAATTTTACGGGCTCTAAAATTAATGATCATTTTAGTTTTTAATAATCTAAAATTTATAAAAATTAAACTGATAACTTTTAAAAAATAAATTTAAAATCTAATTAATTAAACTACATCATATACAAGCTATGCTTGAATAGTTACTAATAATATTATCACACGCCCTTATATCACTTTTGACGTGAAAATATGGGCAATGAAGTATTAAAACAGGACCTATAAATAGTTGAAGTGTTTAACAGCATAATTCCAATCTCATTGATTTGCACTCCCCCCTAATCAGCATTCATAACTTTCTCATAAAAAAGGAAAACCATTTTCATATAAAAGGAAGAGCAAATAAAAAAGAAGAGTAAATTGTATATTAACCCTTGTATTTGTGAGAAGCTAATAATGTAGTCCCTCTACTTCCTAAGAACAAATAATGGACTAAGTTTAGTAAATAGGTACATGAAATATGTTCACCTAAGAAAGATTCCAAGGTTGGTCCAGCATTATAACCAGTTCATCCATCTAGTTAAAGAGCTTGGATTTGAGTTGTGACATCATAGCTTTTTTTGTCCATTAAATTCATAAATATTTTAAATTTCAATATAAATATAAATATAAACATAAATGAGATAAAATTCTTCTAAATATATCCTATTAATGATTTAGAACAATAAAAAAAAGCTATGAAAAATAAGAATAGAGAGAGAGAGAGAAATGTCACTTGGTTTGTCAAATAACAAAACAAAAGTTTGCATTTATCTTTTTTATTTAAGATTAGATCATATATTTGGTAGTATTATTTATAGAATTAAGTTTAATAAATTCAATTGTAGCCCATATCCTCTAGATTTGTGATGATGGGAATTGAACAAGGAATGAAACTTGTTGAGAAGTTACAAAGATCGTGAAGTTTAGGTCCTGATATGTTATTGACTTTATATTATATATACTGCTTTGTAGTTATTCCAAACCCGAATAGGAAATAAAGGCAGCTCTGCTCTGTCTGATTACTTCCAAGATTTAGTCCTCGTCCTTAAAACTTCGATTCTGCAAATGGGTTTCTATCATCCATTGCTGTTTGATTTTCAAGAAGTAATGATCTTTGAAGTGACTGAGTGAACTCATATCAATATCATGTGTGTATGCTGAGAAAGTGAAAGCTTTCACCTCCTTATTTCATACAAGCCAAGCCCAAGTGGGTCAGTCTACTTCATTTTTACTCTCCTTCAAGTTTTCATCAATGGGTTTCTTTATTACAGGATATATTTTCTGTTTGTGGTAGTGATGTGTCTTTTCTTTGTTTTCTGTTTAAAGATTGAAACTTTTTTCACCTTGGGTTTGAAAGTTTTCGTCTTTAGTTGGAAGCGAAGTAGCAGTGTTTGATTTCTTGATATTTTTAGCTGTGCTTAGATTTTTTTTATAGTGGTTGATATGATAATGGAGCTGGAACCACTGACTATGGGGAATGAAGTTATTGAATTTGACATGATGGGTTTGGGAGACGATACTGTGGATGATATTCAGCATCAGTCTGTTGATGTTGGTGTTGATGAAGTGGAAGAAGAGGAAGGAGGAGATGGAGAAGTTGAAGGAAACCATTTCCTGCTGAATTTTTATGACCCCCAAAGTTCCCACAATTCCATTTCTGGTCAAGTCTATATCCCTCAAGGGGACACTAATCTTGAGCCTTATGAGGGTATGGAATTTGAGTCTGAGGAGGCTGCGAAGGCTTTTTACAATTCGTATGCTCGTCGTGTAGGATTTAGTACTCGTGTCAGTATGTCTCGCAGGTCTAGACGTGATGGTGCTATCATTCAGAGGTCTTTTGTTTGTGCAAAAGAGGGTTTCCGCATTGACAAGGATAAGCCTGCACGTTCTGATGTGCGTGTCAAACGCCCTCGTGCTGAAACCCGTGTTGGTTGTAAGGCCATGTTGGTTGTTAAAATCCAGGATTCTGGTAGATGGGTTGTTTCGGCATTTGTTAGGGAACATAACCACGAGCTTGTTCCACCTGACAAGGTGCATTGTCTCCGCTCTCATCGCCATGTATCCGGCTCTGCCAAATCATTGATTGATACCTTGCAGGGTGCTGGGATTGGTCCCAGTGGTATTATGTCTGCCCTCATCAAAGAATATGGTGGAAGCAGTAATGTTGGTTTTACTGAGCGTGACTGTAGGAATTACATGAGGAGCAGTCGACAAAGAACTCTTGGTGGTGACACTCAGCACCTTTTGGACTACCTGCGAAACAAGCAGGCTGAGAATTCTGCGTTTTTCTATGCTGTGCAGGGTGATGAAGATCAGTGTATGAGCAATATCTTCTGGGCTGATGCAAAGGCAAGGGCTAACTACACATACTTTGGTGACACTGTTACCTTTGATACAACTTACCGGTCAAATCGCTATCGATTGCCCTTTGCACCGTTCACTGGAGTTAACCATCACGGGCAGCCTGTTTTGTTCGGTTGTGCTCTCTTGGTCAATGAATCCGAGGCTTCTTTTCTTTGGCTTTTCAAAACATGGCTTATGGCAATGTCTGAACGGCCTCCTGTTTCAATCACTACTGATCATGATAGGGTAATTTGTCTAGCCGTGAACCAGGTTTTTCCAGAAACCCGTCATCGTATCTGCAAGTGGCACATCTTTAAAGAATTCCAGGAGAAGCTGTCCCATGTGCTTTCTGAGCATCCTAATTTTGAAGCAGAGCTCCATAAATGTGTTAACCTCACAGAGTCAGTTGAGGAATTTGAGTCTTGTTGGTTGTCTCTACTTAATAGATATCATCTCAGGGAGCACGAGTGGCTACAAGCAGTTTATACTGATCGACGCCAATGGGTCCCAGCTTACTTGAGAGATACTTTCTTTGCAGAAATGTCTATAACACAGCGCAGTGACAGCATCAACTCTTACTTTGATGGATACATCAATGCCTCAACTACCCTACAGTTGTTTGTTAAGCAGTATGAGAAGGCTTTGGAAAGCCGCTATGAGAAAGAAGTCAAAGCTGACTATGATTCGATAAATACTGCCCCAGTTCTGAAGACACCTTCACCTATGGAGAAGCAAGTGGCCGAGCTCTATTCCAGGAAATTGTTTTTAAAATTTCAAGAAGAGTTGGTTGAGACTTTAACTTTCCTGGCAACCAAAGTTGTGGATGATGGGGCAATCACCACTTATAGAGTTGCTAAGTTTGGTGAAAATCATAAAGCTTATACTGTTAGCTTTAATGTTCGTGAGATGAAAGCCTCTTGTAGTTGTCTGATGTTTGAGTTCTCCGGCCTTCTTTGCAGACACATATTGACAGTTTTTAGGGTGACAAATGTTCTTACACTGCCTTCCCATTATGTTTTGAAACGATGGACAAGGAATGCCAAGAGTGGTGTCATATTGGAGGAACACGCCAGTGATTTTCTTGGTAGTTCACGAGAATCTCTCACCTTTCGATACAGCAACCTTCGCCATGAGGCCCTTAAGTACGTTGATAATGGAATCCAAAGTTTAGAAATTTACAATGTTTCAATGGATGCTTTGCAAGAGGCAGCAAATAAAGTGGCTCTTGCAAGAAAGAATGGTGGGAAAGTTGCAATAGCAAATAGAGCTGGCAGAGAAGAGTATCCTCCTCAGGGAAGTCAAGCAAATAATAACAATCAAAATCAGCAACATGGCTTAGAACAGCCTGCTTCTGGGGTCAGTTTTTCATTCCTTTTCTGTCACACTTCAGTTATTTATTCATTTAATTTTTCCTTTGTCAGTAATATTTGATACTTATTTTTGCCCTTTTCTATAGATTTTTCTGTTAATGCTGCAATATAGGTGCTATTAATGGCAGAAATTGCTCTTTTAATTCCGATTAACTAATGACTGTCAGTTGAGATTAATTTGTTGACTTCAATGGGTCTCTTTGTAGTTTGTAGCAGAAACAAGCTGTTTAGATTCATGGTAATCATCATCGTTGTCATACCAACGTCTGATTTTGTTTCCATGAACAGCCTAAACTCTCACTGCATCTGCTGTATTGGAACATTTGTCTTCTTTTTTTTGTGTGAATAGAATATTTTTTTTTAAGCAGAATGTTTCTTAATTCTTCTTTTTTCTTTTTCCTACTCCTAATAGTTGATGATGTAGAGGATTGGTCCTGATAGTTGCATTCTACTTTGTGGGATAGTAGAATAAAAGACAGCTGGCTTGTGTTTGTTTTGTCACTTCCTCAGCTGAATGTAATTGAATATTATATGTATCAATTTGCAGGATGACCAGGACAAGAAAATCCAGAAACTGCATCGCAAACTGGATCGTGCACGACGAAAATGTGAAGTATATAGAGCAAACTTGCTTTCAGTGCTGAAAGATATTGAGGAGCAGAAATTACAATTGTCTATTAAAGTTCAAAATATTAAGTTGGGAATGAAAGATTAACCCAAAGGGCTTTGTTAGTATCAGCTTCTCCTCTCCCCCTCCCCCCTCTCCTTCCCTTCCTTTGGCTTTCTCTAGCTAGATGAGACGCACAAATGAGAAGTGTAAGTTGTTTCTTATGATAGAAGATGAAATTACCCCATTTTGGCTTTGAGTTATATCATCCTTCATATTTTTATAGTGTTCTAATCTCAGTTGGTGATGGTTTTCATCCTGCCTTCTGTCGTAATACGATTACTCAACGGAACAAGTGAGCAAGGGCAATTGCTTTCCCGTCAATTGAGTCTGATGGCTTTAGTCTATGAAACTTTTTTTACTGCACTTAGCCTTGGTGAAAATGCTATCGTCTTAAGGTAGTGCCATGGCATCTGTATGGAAACGGGAACTCTTGTGTGAGGGATGCGACCTTTTTAAATTTACTTGAACATAAACTGGCTAAGCAATGTTCGAAAAATGGCCAAGGTTCTAGGAACCCCCCCCCCCCCCTTAACAGTGATAAGTAATATCTTTATATGATCAACCTTGGCTTACCAGTTTTGGTTTTAAAAATACCAAAATCACCTACAGCATTCTCCGTTGCAGTAACTGCTAGAGGTGACAAATGAAAGAAGCTGATTAGTTCAAACTGGGCTCGGATGAAAAAACATTCAAGCCTCAACTTACATTTCTAGTAAGGTCTGTACCGACATGATACAGTTGCTTTACAGAAATGTACAAGAACCAGATGTTTTGGTTTCAAAGAGTTATACAAGGTTGATTGTCCGAGAGACCTCCTGAACTTTTGATCAAATCTATATAGACTTTTGACCTTTTAATTTTATTTTTGTCCCTCAAATTTTCAGGTTAAGGCAAAATAATCTCACCTGGCTTTCATCATTTAGGAGGGAATAGTCACACATATGCACATCATGTGCTACCTAACTGAGTTTATAGGACGGAGGTGGAGACGATGTGATGTATTGTATTGACCTGATAGTTCGATAAATAAAAAACAACGGGAAAATTAAACGAATTAACCCATATATAATGGCATTGAACCTCACATGACTTTCAAATTTCTATATAATAATTTTAGCTGTTTTTGTTTTTGGCTGCCTAAGTCCTCACTTGTAACTCCATCACACAAGACCTCATCCCATTATCGTTTCTGCACGATAGTGACTCATGGCCGAAAACAGCAATCAATTCATTATCATTTCTGCAGAAAACTGTTTGCATGTGCTTCTGGAACGCAAAACTCTGCTGATACTTGAATAAGTTAAACAGCTGGAACCAAAATTACTTGCAACTGTCGCTTTACAAGTCATCTTTGTGCAGTCTCCCTAAACTAAAAGAAATGTAACTAAGAACATTGGATTCCTTGAATGAATATTTATTGGCTTTTGGAAGTTTCATTTTTGGCGAGTTTGATATCATGCATGATATTTAAAAATACTTTTCAATTAAAAATATATTAGAATGATATTTTTCAGATTTTTTTTATTATCCTCAACATTAAAATCATTCAAAAACATTTTAAAAAAACATCAATTTAATGCTTTTTTTGACGAAAAACATTTTAAAAAACAGTTTAAAATGCAAAAACAAACACTCAATATATACAACATATAAACAAGAAAACATAGAAGAAGATAAATAAATGTAAAAACGATACATTCTGAAACAAGTCTAAGTTGTGTAGTCAAATTATAGAATTTTCAATTCAAGATCAGCAAACCCAACCCGTGCTCTGTGCCTTTTAAAGAGATCTTCCAGTGCGGCAACAAACTGACTGTGCACTTCAGCGAGCTGCAAAATGAATCCATGTATAAGCAACAGTTGGAGATTAATATCACTCAGTCGTTAGTCTATAGATTTAGTGAAAAGAGGAATGCAGGCAGCTTTAAGTCCCACCCTAACTGGATTTCTTCTTGTACCAGTACTAGGGCCTTAAGGTTCTGAGCTTGTTAAATTATAACAGCTTTACAATCTGCTACATTTTGTACAGTGTGTAACTAGTTTGGGACTGGGAAATGCCGGCATCTTAAATTGCAAGCTATGGATTTTTACAATACAGAGCTTTGAGCTGAGTGTCAACACTTCACATTACATTATATTCTCCAGTAATCAAACGGCATGATGGGACTATGACCATCCTTGGAACCAACTTTCACTTGATGGTATATAAGTTTTTCTTGGCCCCTCTAATGAAATTGGGAATTTGGGGTGGCTTTGCCACTGGCCAGAGCAGGAAGTATTACTAACTAATACTGGAAGAAAAAGGAATCCACAAATGAACAACGGGCTATGGAGCTCAATGGTGCTCTCGCAAAAGCAAGAGGGGCGAGGTCTCTACCTTATTAATCTTCATTAATCTAAAACATAAAAGAAATTTATTGTACTTCACACTCAAACAAAATGGATATGTTCACCATTTCCAGTCACAACTGATTCATCAGATTGCAGATTTAAGTGGCACCATACCTCTTCCACAGTGGGCTGAAGATTTTGCTTAAGCTCAATAGGTCTACCAACCACGATATGCATCGGGCGTTGGAAGGGCAAGGGAGTCCTGAAAAGCAGCAAACAATTATAAATTGCAAATATGATTTTGTTTAAATATACAGAGGAAAAAATACAAAAAACCCACTTCCCCAATTAAAAAAGGAGTCATTTTGTCTTTCCCATTAAACATTAGCAGATTTTTCAGAGAAAGCTGCACCAAGTGGCAGTGGGTATAATCATGGGCCTAAACACTAAACACAAATGGAGTTTCTCTGAACAGTTAGAATTTCCTCAAATTTTTACTTACCCAAAAATTCCCCCAAAGACAACTGGAGTGAATTTAATTGCCCTAGAAATTTTCAAGAATAACTTTCCGCTGGGTTTCCACCATTTATACAATTTTGACTGCAGCAAGAATAAGAAAATTAACCATGTTATCAATGGAAAATGTGTAATTGTAAAAGGGAGAATTAATCTATAAGATGAAAACAATGAAAACTCAGTTCTTGAAACATTAACCTCAAGCAGTATGCAAGAGGACCAATGTCTTTTACAATGGACCAATCCACATAATTCCAGCATTCACTGGCAAAGTGGAGTACATAACAAGAAAATACTATACTTTTAACCAACAGGTGACAAAGTGAATCAATACTTGACCAAAGCAGAAAACTGGAACCAAGGGTGCACCGTTCTCCATGGCTATCTTGATAAACCCTCTTCTTGACTTGAGGAAAGCAATCTGAAAGCAAGCAGCACCCAAGATTAACAACCAAGCTATTCTTCAGGGTGAAAAAAAAAACAGTCTCTTTCAGTTTGGTTTGCATATGATGTCTGTCAATTTCAGGCCCCAAACCTCAAGGATTCTACGTAAAAGGGATGTAAAAGTAATAGCTTTCCATCACCATCTAACTAGGAGAAAAGGGTGGGTTAAAGAATACGAAGGAACAATGATAAACACACACAAACATGTAAGAACTAGATTGTAAAATATATCAACGTCCAACATATGAACCAGCAAGGATCAGGCAGGGTAGGTTGCATAAGTCCTAGATCTAAAACTTTCTAAGCCAGACAGGGGAAAAATCTACTTGGGTGCGAAAGGGAGAGAGAGAGAGAGAGAGAGAGCATAAAGAGAAGACCTCATTATCATGCTCCATGTAAAATGTCTCTTGTACTCCACCTGGATTTACAATGCAAGTATAACCAGCTGACAGAAGGGAAGTAAAATTTTTCTTTGTCGCAGATGTAAGACCACACCATGTCCATATATGTCTCAAAAATGGCATGAGGAAAACCTGAAATTAATTCCCATGTGTTGAGAAAGAGAAGGAAAAGCTCTAAATATTTAAAAAATACAGAGAGGGGAAAATGCCTTACAGCGCTACTAGCAAGGACCTTTACTTTTGGGAGAGGCATGAAACCTGTATGATCTGCTAATGCAACGACCCCAATGGGCCAAACTGAATGTGGCTCATAACCAAAGACTGCATGAAGCACGAAAGAAGTCTCTTGTTACTTGCTCCAAGAAGCTAAAAGAAATTTAGCACAGCTAAAAAGTTAAGATCCACAGGAAACTGTAAAATCAACTGCCTCCTGAACAACATCCTCGCAGAAAAACCCAATACCCCAGCCACTTGAATTTCAAAATCAACAAAGTAATTTAATCTAATAAAAATTCACTCTTCTGATATCACATCTTGAATCCTATTGCCAATTTCTCAAAGATAACACAAGTCCTATTCTGACATCATTTGCAACCATACTACTGATGTTCCTAGACCATTTCATATTTACACCTTTTGTTAGAGTTGCAACATCCTAGTGATATTGTCACAAGTAATCCTGAAATTGGACCAAGCTGATATCAATAGGAATGAACAGGTGGGGCATCAAACCATTCAATTCTCACTTCTATTAAAAATTGGTTAATCATTAAGCTTTAGACCAGTAACCCCTGTGGATTTATTGTCTCAACGAAGTCCTTTTTCAGATTCAATTTCATTTCAAAAATAGCAACACAAAAGTCAATTGCAAACCATCATTTTCATGTTCTGCAAACGAACACTGATGAAAAAAAATCCCACAAATAAAGTATATACCATAAGCACGATCAGGATGGAAGGCATTTATATCCTCAACATGTAAAGTCACTGGAAAATAGCTGCAAGCATGTCTACATATATACCTGCATTTGTTATCAAAAAGCAATAAAATGCAGTCTTTATCATACAACAAAAGAAGAAAAAAAATTCAAAGATTCAATCTTTCTTGAACAACAAAAGCAAAAATTCATTCCTTTTCCCTTTCAAGAAAGTAAGAGTACTGACGAAAGAATAAACAAAAGGAGTAAGATAGTTTCTTTACCAACAAAGGCGACGGCCCAACTTGTTATCATCATCAATTGGAACGAAAACGAGCAACAAAAGCAATCCGAAAACACTAAGAGCCAAAACAAAAAAGAACCCATGTGTTGGTTTCCATGTTTGAAGAGAATCAAACGAAGAAAAGAACAAAAATTGAGGAAAGAAAAGGGCTGTTGATACTTACAGGAGACATTTGGAGAAGGAGAGAAAAAGGAGAGAAAAAATAACTAAAACAACAACAAAATGGATTGAACCAAGCCATATTGCTAGTGCTATCAAGCTGAGAATTATATTCGATGAAAATAATTCTCTTGCTTTGAATATTGTTAGCTCTCCCTGCTCTTGTTCTTCTTGCTTATGATTCTCCATGGTTTTACTGGTGATGATGGCTTAATGCGGGGCGGGTGCCTTCTGCTTCTCGAGCTTTCTATGCTTGATTTCTCCACCAATTCCTTACCTGGCTTTCAATGTCATTTTCTTTATAAAAAAAAAAATTGTTTTGGTGCGCAGGTGAAGAATAAATGACTCATAGCAGATTATAAATATTGCTCCTCAGTTCTTTTCCAGCTTCTCTATTGCTATTTCTTCCATTATTATTATTATTATTATTATTATTATTATTCCTTGGTGAAAACTTATGACTCGATAATTTTTATTAATTTTATAATGTAAGTATTCTTTTATTTGTTATTTCGTTAATGAAAAAAATCACATAGAATTTCAAGATTGTCAAGATTTTTATTTCTTTAATGAAAAAAATTATCAGAATTTTCTTTTAATTTTGTTCTTTTTCTTTCATAATTAACGATAATATGAAGACGACTTTCACGTAGTGAGATCAAGTCCATATTTTATATATGATTAGAGACAAATTATGTATACCATACCATGAATTTAATATCAATTTTTAAAATCTAAATTATTTTAAATTTGGAATGTAATTACCTTGAAAAACCCTTTCTTTTTATTCATATCTATAAATCATAATCACTTTTTATAATAAAAAAACAGTTAATAACATTACTTTTAATTATTAAAGTTAAAAGAGATTAATTAACACGCAAGTTAATTTAAAAATATTATCTATAGTCAAAGAAAAATAAAAATCGAAGACAATTATGAAGTTTCTTGATTTACTTTGATAAATGATTAATGATAAATGTGGTGCAAACTGTATTTTATAAAAATTTTAAATATTTTTATTAAAATATTTTTTGTATTTTTTGGATTGTTTTGATGTATTGATCTTAAAAATAATTTTTAAAAAATAAAAAAAAAATTTATTTTGATATATTTTAACATGAAAAAAATTTTAAAAAATAATTACAACCACACTTTTAAACAGCTGTAAGTACAAACAAGTAACAAATTAACTTGAGCAAGCTTGAGAGCTTGATGTTGATTTATCACAATTATCAATAAAATTTGAAGGATAAAAAAATAAGAATTGAAAATAAAAAATATATTAATAAAATGGGAGATGTAGATACCGATAGGTAGGAAGATCTAGAGAGTTTGATGGAATCTAGAATTTGGTTGCTTAGCTAAATTTAAGAATTTTTTATTATTTTTTTATTAATTTAAAAGAATTTATTCCTAGGGGTGGATGTCTTTTTCGTTGGGAGTTTGGAATAAAAGCCTCAGTTTCTCCACCACAAAGCACATGCATGCTCCACGTACATTTCTGAGGTGACGCTGCTGGACGGGGTGGATCTAGAGCCTCGTGAATTCAGACCGATTTAATTAAAACCCGGTCATTAATTCTTTAACTTTTTATTTTAATTTTTTTATTAAAATAATATTATTTTAATTATTTAAAAAGAATTCTAATTCACGAGCCTTGCTCGATGTCAATTCCGTATCAAATTTTAAAACTACGGCCTGTTCTTTCGACATTGCGTCTCCGCTTACCCAAGATGATACACGTGCCGGAATATGTATGGTACATCAGCAAAAGTCTAAAAAAGACATCAGTCCGTTTTATGTCTTGTTAGAAGTCCAAGTAGGATTGTTCAGCCGCCGTTTATTTATTTTTTTTAAATTATATTTTAAAGTTATTTTAATATATTAATTTAAAAAAATATATTCTCAAATAAAAAATATTTTAAAAACACAATTAATATCAATTAGATTCTGAGTAGCAATAAGTGATTATTTTTACCCTTGTATTATTGAAGAATTACTAGCAAAGTCTTGTGAAGGTGGGTATTTTAGCACGTACGTACCATTTATTTAATTATCCATTAATGCTAAATAAAGATTGTTTTTGGTTTTGAAAAGGCACCAAATAAGGTTACGAAAAGGAAAGGATAATCCACGAGTACTGATGGAAAAACTTTAAAAGGCAAATTGGCAAATCTTCTTAACGTATCGCTTTAGTCTTTCTTTTTTTCTATTTAATCATTAAGTTTTTAGTTTGATTATGATGTTTTTGGGCGTTTCTCTTTGTATTTCACTCATCAAAAACATACTTGCACTATATATTTATTAAATTTTCTGTTTTTAATTATATTTATTAGCTTTATCGATAATAAATTGTCCCCAGAGGATATAGCGTGATGACAAAGGATTTGAGATCTACGCAGCAGGTCTTGAGTTCGAGTTAGGGCGTGCACCTCTTGTAAGAGCCTGGAACAGCCGGGGTTTTACTCCCTCACCTGAGCCCACAAAATACGCTTTCTGAGAAGATAAGGTTTCCTCGAATCCAAAAAAAATATTTATCGATAATAAATTGAACAACAACAACCATCATAATAATAATAATAATAATAATAATAAATACTAATTATCATCACAAAGACTCTTACTATTTAGGGCAGTTTGGAATTATCTTTTATTTTGTATTTTATGAAAATATAAAAGTTTTTATTTAAATTTTTTTATATTTTCAGATGGTTTTAAAATATTAATGTTAAAAATAATTTTTTTAAAATATAATAAAATATTGTTTTAATTTATTTCTAGAATTTGTTATTTAAAAAAAACAACCTTCCAATTATCTATGATTAATTAAGGTTGGCAAGACAACAAGAGATGTTGGGCGTTGCAGCTGTCTATGAATCCCTGATTTCAAGGAACAAAGACAGCTGGCTGAATTTGTTAATTATCAAACTAGCTTTGACCACAGAGTTTTGGGCGATCCACGTTCCGTTTTTGAAGTTTGAAGCTCCTGGCATGGCTTCCATTTATGGCCCATCATCACCATGACATTGGATTCAGACAGGTGTAACATAAAATAAACAAGACAAGCAATCCATGTATGACACCCCCCCATGCATGTATGGGATCCTAAGCTATGTTGTGGATGTCACAGATAATTTATAATGCTGTGCAAATGATTTGTAATATGAGGGGTGGATTGGAAGATCATCAAACGTTAATTTTTTAAGATTTTGATATGAATATCATATTTACTAATTAAATGTAATCTAGTTATGCTAATTAACCTAGTGACTGAAGTTTGATCCATACCGGGTTATTTTAAATTATTTTTTATATTTAAATCCAAATAATATAGTGAGTTGGTTAAAATAAATTAAATCAAAAAAAATTTAAGTTGATTTAATGACTTATGGATTGAATCGATGACTTAATAACTTAGATCCCAAACCATGTTAGACTCCGAGCTAGATTTAATAATTATGGTCAATATATTAAAATCATGTAAAATCATTTAAAAAAATATTAATTTAATTTTTTTTAGTTCATATATATTTTAATATACATTTTCAAACACATTATTAATCATGTTAGATCTATCATCATGTCCCTCGCTCAAAGTCTCTTGATTCTTGAGTAATATTATTACAAGAGATATGTTAACATGGATGGATTATTAACATACATACATAATTTGATTAGATTTATTTATTATTATAATATATGATCAACCAATCTAGAATGTGATTTAATATTTAAGAAATTTGATCAAGTAATGAGTCTGAACAGATTTTGGTGGAACAAAAGGTTTGGATTGGATATTGAAACGTGAAAGATGGTGTAGAATGACCCGATTGAGATTCAACAATTGCCTTGCAATTTTCATCAATTTCTTCTTATCTCCATAGTTGGACTGGTTGAATATCAATATAACAAGAACATCTTTCACTTCAATCATGCTTGGGTCATTTTCAAGAACTTCTGTCATACAGAAACTTGTTTCTGTATGTATTCTTTTCTTCCTGCATAATAAGTTGGGTAGATAAGACAAAGCTATTGCAGGATTGGTTACTTAGAATTGATTTGCGCTTTCTTCTTAGCCACATAAAGGCAGGATTGCTTTGTTCACAATCACACAATCTTATGCTTAGTAAATTGGGAAATTTATTAACATTTTGAGACTAACAGGATCAATGATCAGACATACAAAGGTTATGGAAAATTAGACAAGAAGAGCAAGAGCTTCGTGAAAGCTGCAGGATGTGGAACTTGCAAGTGAAAACTAGTTTTCCTAAGTTGCTGGGGATAGCGAACATTAGCATCCCATTGCAAGCCATCCAAGCCATGCCCTGCGCTTCTTTTTGCTCCTTTTATCTTTTTGGGAAGCCTTTGAAATTCTTACACATGCTTCTGCAGTGCAAGTGATTTCCTGCAGAATTTCCAAAGTATGTTCATGCTACTAGAAAATACGTCAAGAATATTAGATAGGTCATCTAGCATACTATTCCAAGAAAGGGACTCTTAACATACTTGATCTGTAAGAGAATCTTGCTTCTCTTGGTTGGTGATGATCATCTGCTCACCCTCCTTGGTGATTATGGTTGAAACCTAATCACGGCCCATTTTTTCTGGTCCTTGAAAGGTGGAAGAGCTTGACCTCGATGTGTTTTCTACATCCATCTCTAGGCTTAACTGATGAATTGAAGATAAGAGAAGATTAAGCGGGTAAGAAGAGTTCAATCACCACAAAGATTATACAGCGACATTTTTGGGACTTGAAATTTGAAGGGTTAGCGAATCTTCAAAGAAAGGGCTCTTGGAAATTCCCACATAAAATCCAACTATCAGCATTGCAGATCAATACCGATATCTGAAAAAAAAAAATTAAGGATATATGAAATGATGTTTAGAAACCTGTAATACTCGGTTTTCGAGCATTTCTAGTCTATCCATCAGGGTGCCTTTGTGTTGAACTTCCTCAAGTGCAGATGATAAATTCTTGCACTGATCTTCTGCTTCCACTGTCCTGACTACAGACTTGGCTGTGTGCCTTCCCGACAAGGAATGCTTCCCTTCCAGAAACTGCAGCTGCATATATTCATCAACAGAAGTAAAACGTCCAAATCCAAACATTAATCAAAATGAAGCAATGAATTAGAGGTCCTAAGCATATATTAGTACAATTGAAATGCATTACCAAACGATCAAGGCGATCCAATCTTGGTAGAACAGGCAAAGGAGAAGAGAATTCCTGCTTTTCTCCCTGCCCCATGATTGTCAAACTATGATCAGATCCTTTTCAAGTTTGCAGTTCAGACTGTTCCTTTTGCAACCTTTCAAACTATCATATAGATATGGTGCATCTATGGTGGCTGGAAGGAAATGCTACCTTTCAGACTATAGCATTTATACAAGTAGTTTGTTTTTTTGGAGGGGCTTTAAATGATGACCACCTTGTCATGCCCTATTGTCCTTATTCAGGCAATCATCAACACCAGATATTTTATTTTTATCCCATCATGCATGCCTTGTCTAGTCTATCTTCACTTCTTTTATTTCCCAAAATCTTTATCATCTTGGATATGGAGGCTTCTGTTAACAAACTTGTCTAAGGTATGGCTCATTGACTTGAGATGAGGCCCAGAAGTCCCAATCAAGAATGGTGCCATTAATTATATTAATTTGCCCCAACCACTCCTGATAAAAGTGTGATGCACTCCTGCAAATTTGCAATCATACAAGTCGTGCAATTCTCAATCTATGAACTGATTAGCTTGATCATGCTCCACACTCATAGCACAAGTATATTGGTACTTCTAGGCCATTTTGCTCTTAATCGAGACATCGATTACTCCACGTACGAGTGGCTTGTAATCTACTCCATTAAGCTCTGCAAATCAATCAGACGGTCCATTTAGCTATAAGTGTCGATGGCAGAACAACTGTCAAACTTTGTCCCATTTTTTGTACAGTGGAACCCAACTAGGAATGTTTGGTTGGAATCATCCAAGAGAAAACAATGGCAAAAGACAAGCAATTCGAGCATAAAAAAGCTGTCTGGAATGTAAAATGTCAAACAAGTTGACTGCTTTTGCACATTTCCCACATGTCACATTCTAGTTAACTACTAGATGTTCATTTACATATTGGATGATGCCTCAACATTGGTTAGAAAAAATTTGACATATTTTGATGGGTTGATGAAGTTCCCTTTCTTCTTGTTCTAAACATCGGTTAGAGCAAGTTTTGTTCTTTTCCTCTTTATTTTTGAATTTTCCTGTTTGTTTAATATTTTTTTTGCCTTCTAATTTCCTAACTAGGTTATTTATTTATTTTTTTAAAGAGTTGTAAACCTTTTATGAAAAAAACCACTAAAAAAAATATTTAATAATAAAATTTCAAATTAGAATTTTTGTGTTCTGATTTATTCAAAAAAATTATGTATTGCTTGTAGTTGTTTTTTATTTTTTTATGAGTCAAATATTCATCTCCTGACATTTATGCATTAGTATACCAGTATCTTCAAACAATATTAGCATCCAGTATTAAGCAAACAAGATTCAGCAAGAAGCTTTGGTTTTATTTAAAAAAAAAACCCCCCCCCCCCCCCCCCCCCCCCCACCTACTCCCCTCTCTTTCAGTAATGATGGAAATAATCCAAGTCATCAACTATGATCCTTATCGAAAGGCTTGAGCAACCCAAAAGTAATTGCCATGGCAATCCAACCTCCAAGTAGAATTCTTACCGCCGATATCCTAATTGGTGAACCACCAAGATAAGCTCCGAAGCCTCCAAAAAAAGCCAGAGCTATTGATGCAACCACAGCAATCACCACAATCCTAACAACATTTTGGCCAACAAGCACGGCAGGCAGCGAAGGCACACATGATCCTATCAAAAATGATACACCCGATGCAACGGCAGCCTTGTAGGGGTTTGTTAGCACCTCCTCTCCGTCATCCTCCCGCAATATTTCAGGACTTCTCTTTCCATCTTCTTGGATTACCTTCATTACAGGAGACCTTCCGGGAGACATACCTGGGGGCAACTTTGGCTCGAGGATCATACTTCGTGACATTCTCTGTGTTGGCTCAGAGATGACCTTGGAGTCATCCAGCTTTGCTTCTCCTTTCATCCTTGCTGTAGTTGCGGTGCCATCGAGTCCGATTCCAGGAGCATCTTTCCCGTAATTTTTCGAACTGAAGTGGCTAACAGTTTCCTTTTCGATATCTTTTGGGTTGAGACAGAAACAAACTCCCCAACAGCCATGCTACAAGCACCTGCAACAGCTCCAGCCAGTCCAGATAAGACCATGGACCGTCTATCTTCCTTTGCTGCACCTACGCCAAGCATTAGTGATGTGGTAGAAAGCAGACCATCATTAGCTCCTAGAATAGCTGCTCGGAGCCATTGAGCTCGTCGCAATCTCTGGACCTTTCGAGCATCTTCATCAGCTACTGAAATCGTATGTTCAGCACAAGTTCCTGATATTTGATGTGAAGCCATGTGGAAGAGAGAAGGGCTTTTAGCTTAATTAGGGACAGAAGCTTGGAAGGAGTGTGGCTACCTAGGTTGAGACATACAATAGGCACGTGGAGTAGATAAATACATGCAGGTATGAAAGTGGAGGAACTGAGAATTTCACTCCGGCAAAATTGGATTTCTTCATAAAAAGACAAGACAATACTTAGGTGGTACCGTGAAAGATTACTTATGGGGCCACCACAAACGTTGAAGTCTTTGACATTTTCATCTTTTATGCATTGGATCAGAAGGGCATCATTTTATATTTAAGCACTTTTCAGCAATGTGAAAGGTAACTTGCAAGGCAACTCTTTCATATTTAAGGACTCGATACTCAGCAATTTAGCTCCATCCCAAGCATGCATGTCATGTTCAAGCATCAGATGCCATTTCACAAGGAGCTGCTCAAAAGCACCGGTCAGGGTAATTAGCTTCCCATAAAAATCATATAAAGCCTTCCTTGTATGGTTGAAGCAACACAAGAAACATCTCTGTCATGCTCCAGACACTTCAACAGTTTCCAAAATAATCTGCAAGGGCAGCTTTCATCTGATATTTACTTGAAGGGAAAATTATTGGAAGATTCAATCATTCAATATATGAAGGAAGTGTGATAGGTCATGACCTCAAACCTTCCACTTATGCATCAGTATATCCTGTCAGGATATTTCTATACCAAACAAAAATCATGAAATGTTTTGAGTACAAGGTCTATGGTATACTTGTTACCTCAGCTAGCTTGAATATTCACAAGTCTGTACATAACTATAAACTAAAAATTTCACAGATGGAGTATCACAAAGTAAAATTATGATATTTATCTTATAGAAGCAAAATTGAATTGAAAGGCCAAGAGTTAAGATAAATGAAAGATGTACTCTTGTTTCATAGAAGATGAAAACAATATTTAACTCAATGCTGCAAGTGTGACTTTAGAGATAGCCATCCCTCTTGTCTTGCTCATCAGCTTCCTTGTTAGCAGCTTGAACAGACTTGAACCACAAAAATGCCTGTAGACAAATGTCATGTTAAGCTAAACAATGGGACTAGACAACTTCATCACCCACATGAGATATTAGTAATTCATAATAAATTTCAAAAAGTTCAGGATCCACAGAATTTGAAGGATCAAATTCTTGAATCTTGATTGACATGCATTCCAGCTTAACACTGAGAAAGAGATGACCACTTACAGAAGTAGGAATGCCCGTAAATGCAAAGAATCCTAGCAATGGAGCGTACAGAATGCTGTCTGTGTTCACAATCCCGAAAACCGGCCTCTGATTCACATACTCAAAAATGGAACCAATCTGGACACATTGGATTTTAATCAATAAAACTATCTACTTTATTAGTATATAAAGCTATAGAGGAGAAACAAAAAAAGTACAGGAGGTCAAGAACTCACAGCAGCAATTGCAGTAATTGCCGAGGCAAGTAAATAAACAAAAAAGGGAACTTCAAAGTTCTGCTTCGATGAGTTCTCTTTGCCTTCACCCTTAGCCCATGGTGGGGGTTCATCAGAATCTGGTTTAGCCCAAGTCGGGATAGTTTCTTCAGATTTACTAGACTTTGCAGACCCTTCAGTTGCAGCACACACAAAAAACTTCTTTTGCTTTTGATAATCATTATAACACCCTCTACTTCTCACTATTGATTGATTCAAATCCAGTACCTTCTGTCTTACAAAAAAATTGGAATATGAACCATGCCTTATCAAGTCTGAACTGCACCAACACAACAAGGTCGCAGAAGCCATAGTCTCCTTCTCTTCCCCCTTTCAAATTCCTCACTCTTCTTTCAATTCTTTACTATATAGACCTAAAAGTATTGACAACATTGTAAAATCTTTATGCTAAATTGCTAACTACAGTATCCAACTAGAGCAATCTTGGTTTTCAGTACCGAAGACCCTGGTTCTTTCACTTTCTTGGCACCATCACTTCATGAATGATAAGTTAAGAGCCGAAAGGAAAGTCCCATGAAAAAAAAAAAGAGCAGAAGCCCAGCTAAACTTTGACATGCAATTGATTCATGTCAACTGCTTTAAAGCCAATTTTCTAGAATATTTGGGCATTTCTTCATTAGTAGCCATAGAAGATACAGCTAAGGATGATGATAACTGATGCAGACAACTCTAAATAGATTGAGAAAACGAGAAGGAATACCTGTTGAGTTATGGATTAGAACACAAGGTTGAAGAGAGTGAAGTGAAGCCGAGGATAAGCAGGGGTGCCGGTGCTTTTTAGCTTAGCCACACGCAACTCAAATGGTTTCTTCATTTCTTCAGCTCTTTTTTTTCTTTTTTCTTCTTGGGTTCTTAGGAAGGTTTATTGAGCCTGGACATGTTGATGGGCTGGGCTTTGATGTTTTTTAACATGTTATTCAAACTGAAACCCGAAATTTCAGGTGTCGTTCTTGGCGCCACCGATACATGCACGATGTATCCGCAAGGGGTTTCAAATAGGGTGGTCCTGGTACCGGAGACCCCACCCTTGCACCGCATTTTAATCTGAAAACACGAGCGGTCACGAGAGAACCAATCCGGCGAGAGTTTACTTGACTTTGGGTGTTTTTATTTTTGTATTTATTATGAATTACAATCCTTTACATTAAAAAAACACAAAAATAAAAATAAAAAATTTAACTGATGTGTTTTTTTTTTTTAGTGATGGACTTCACCACTAAAAAAAACCATATCAGTAAAAAACTAAAAATAATCATACACGGTTCACGATAATATTTAATAGCCTGTTTATTTCTGCGTTTCAAAAGCGTTTTTGATGAAATTTAAAAATTTTTTTATTTTTTTATTAACTTCAAATTAATATGTTTTTAGTGTTTTCAAATCATTTTGATGTGTTGATGTCAAAAATAATTTTAAAAAAATAAAAAAAATATCATTGGCATGTATTTTGACACAAAAAGCTATTTGAAAAGCAATTACAACCACACTGCTAAACACACTCTAAATAGACTAATTGAGTAATCTTTTAATTCTAAGATAAAAGTGGATATGAAATATTTTCACGACAAATCAATATTTTCTTAGGAAATTTCTTTAAAAAAAAATTATAAACTAAACATAGGAGTAATTATTTTCGGTTCGGTTCGGTTTTTATCAAAAAAAATAATCAAACCAAAATTTAAAAAAAAAACAAAAACCGGTTCAAAAGAAAAACTCTTACCTTCATTATTATTTTAGATTCGGATGAGAAAATTAAAAAATAAAAATATATTTTCATAACCACATGAGTATTAAGTATAGATTATTTATATAAAACTCGGAAAGAGAAAAAAACTAGGGCTATATTTGTTTCCTGGAATTCACTTTCCAGGAAACCACTTTTCAAACTTTCCTGTGTTTGTTTGCCATTAGAAAATTTGGTCAACGAAAAACACTTTCTAGTCAAAAAAAAATTTGTCTTGGTTTCCAGGAAAGTGTTTTCCTGAAAAATTTGGACGGAAAACACTTTTTGGAAGTTGTGAAAAATTTAAAAATGTCATATTATTTGCTAATTATATCAAATTTGGTCCTCAAACTTTTGATTGCTATATATATTTTGTTTTGAATATTTATTTTTCAATTTCATCTCTTAAAATTTAATTTTTATATTAACTTTGGTCGTCATTTATATAATTGTTATTTGCTTTTTCCTTATCATTTTTTTATTGAAATTTTTTATGTATCAAATTTGATCCTCATTCTTTTGATTGTTACTTATTTTATTTGAAATAATTTATGAAATATTAATTATTATTATTTTAATTTATTCATCTTTCATTTTTTTTTAGATTTGATCTCTATTATTTTGATTATTATTTATTTTATTTGAGATAATTTATGAAATTATATTTTTTTTCAATTTCATTCTCATTCAACTTAATTTTTAATTTGTAAGATTTGTTACTTATTATTTTAATAAACTTGAGAAAAATAAAATATTAATAAGTTATTTTTCAGCTTATTTTCCATAACATAACCAAACACTGGAAAGTATTTTCCAACTTATTTTCCATTACGCTGCCAAACATCAGAAAATAATTCTCTTTTTTAAAATTTACTTTCTCAAAATTTATTTTTCAAAAATAAATTACTTTTCAATAAATAAATAAAAACTAAATTGAAAACATGTTGACAATTAAGTCAAAGAAAGGTGTCAGCATTGAATAATCCTAGCGTTCAAGTTAATTAGCAAGTCATTTTCTACGATGCTTGTTGGAGTGATGCCTTGTCTCGTCTTTTATAAGCAATACAACATCGTCTTTTTATCTTCAAATTTGTGGTGGAATGACAAGAAGAAATTGCCAATCTATAGAGAAAATCCATTCTATTGCTTTAAGGAGTGTTTAGAAACGTAGTAGAAATTATTTTTTTTCAAAGTATATTTTTTTAATATATTAAAATAATTTTTATTTTATTTTTTAAAAATTATTTTTAATATTAGCATATTAAAATAACCTAAAAACACTAAAAAAATTAATTTATTTTTTCAAAAATACTTTTATGCCTTTCATTTTCATTTGATGGATTGTCCCCTTATGTTTCTTGCAAACACTTGCACGTTGTCGGTGAGATCATTAATGGTATCGAAGCCTCCCATGCCCTGATATCCACTCATAGTTGAGAGATTAGTTGCCTTCTAAAACATCATTAACTTGGGATATAAGGTAGGCAATGATTCATTACAAGTTTTGTTTCATCAAATTGAGAAAATCTTTTGTAAGTTATCACCATTAATTACATCATCATTGTCATGAATATAATTCC
>Ga0325410_1001421_pt1 | contig 26493 bp, 25 predicted proteins | sample PopdelMetagenome_16_FD_206182 | JGI IMG/M metagenome (GOLD analysis project Ga0325410, IMG submission 206182) | Populus deltoides microbial communities from Bellville, Georgia, United States - Xylem-PdIQD-R3 | ecosystem: Host-associated > Plants > Phyllosphere > Stem > Wood/Secondary xylem...
GGTTAATGTTGACGAAGAAAAGATAAAAGTAATTAAAGATTGGTCGAAACCTACTGGTATTGTTGATGTGAGGAGTTTCCATGGTTTAGCTTCATTTTTTTGGTGATTTGTGAAGAACTTCAGTTCTATAGTTGCACTTTTGACCGAATATTTGAAAAAGGAAAGTGAGTTTTGGTAGAGCAAAAATGAACAAAAATCTTTTGAGTTGATTAAAGAGAAGTTATGTACTGCTCCTGTTTTAACACTTCAATATTTTGCTAAGACATTTGAGATAACGTGTGATGCTTTTAAGGTTGGAATGAGGGCTATGTTATTGCAAGAAAGAAGACTTATTACATACTTTAGTGAAAATTTAAATGGTGTACGATTGAACTACTTAATTTATGACAAAGAGTTCTATGTTTTAATTCGAGCTCTAAAGGTATGACAACACTACTTATTACCAAAGGAGTTTGTTATACATACTTGTCGCACGTCACCCGCGCGGCGATTCAGCGATTTATCGTTAGGTTTGCTTGATTTGGGGTCTTGGGAGTCGCCACCTAATATTTCATTGAGGGCTACTAGGAAACCCGGATTTACTGGTCTTTGTCATAAATGAGAGGGTAAGAGACTGGTTGTGGCTAAGGAAGGTATTAGCACCCCTAACACACCCTACCTGAGGTAAGCTGCTTTACGGTTTGATGTGATTTGAAAATTTGAAATATTAATTAAATTCTAAGGTTTTAATAAATCAGTTATTAAATCCCAGAATATATGTAGAAACATGTTCTTACATTTTCATGGAAAATATAACATGATTTTATTTGTCCTTGAGATATTTAACCATATTCAAATTAAACAATTAATTCTTTTTTTGTCTTTTTTTATTTTTATAATTCAATAACATAAATAAATAAAAATACAAACACACACTTCCATATCACTTTTTACTATGTTTTTCTGTTACAATTGTTATAACATAACATAAACTAAGAAACATTTAAGAGAAATTTAAATACATATTGAAACATGTAAAAATTACAAAAAGGTCCCTAAAGAGTCCAGGAACTGCAGAGGAGGCCCTCAGGAATTGTGGAGCAGTGGCGGCGTATCTACTCCACGCGCCGCCGTGAAATCCAGAGGCGTGGGGAGATCCGTCATGGCTTCCTTCCCTCTTCACCTTCCTGTCAGCTGTGAGCGGCGCCGTTACCTGCAAAACACCCAAAAACGCAACAAACAAGTCTGTTTCAGCTTTTTCTTTCACTGTTTTCGGATCTGCTTCTCTCTGCAGATCATTTTTCTTTTCATTTTCCCCTTCTTTCTATTTCAGGTGGTCGGCAGTGGGACCAAGGGACTGCTGGCGAATGGGTTCATGTCGCGTCTGTGCAGCTGCTGGCGGCCGGTTCGGGTCTTGGCAACAACGAGGGCCTGCAGGCTTCTAGGCGGCGTTCTCGGTGGCTACCGGCTGGAAGAGTGAGGTCTGGTGAAGGGGCTGCAGTCGAGAGAGGGATGGCGCCGCTGCGGCCGATGGTGAAGACCGTGGGTCTGTGGCCGCTGAAGCTGCGGTGGAGAAGACGCTGCTGCACGGTGAGGCCGAGAGAAGACTGGGAAGAAGACAGCGGGGGCTGCCACCGTGTTCAGTCTGAGGAAGAAAGGAACGACTGTGGGGCTGGTCTCCTGTGTCAGTGGGCGGCGGTGTTGTCTTGGCCGCGAGGGAGAACGACGGCCAGAGGAGGGGCGCGACCGGCTTTGGGAGCAAAAATCACAAAGCAGGGGAACGGTTTTGGGGACGAAAAGCAGAGGAAGAATAGTTGAGAGGGGGAGTCTTGGTCGGGCAAAGGGAGAAGGAAGCTAGGTTTCTCTCAGGTTTTGGCAAAAGAGAGGAGTGGCCGACCGGTTTTCGGGAGACCATAAAAACAAAGAAGATAGGGGCGGCGGCTCCCCTTTGAAAAGTAAAGGTTTAGGGTTTTCCTTTTGTTTAGCTAATGGCCCCCCCTGTTAATTTCCTCTGCCTCTCAGTCCATTTTTCTCCCCCCTCATTTTTACTGTAGCGTGGCATTTATAAGAGAAGTGTGGCTTGGCCAAAATCACAATGGTCCCTCAACTTTTCCTTTCCTTTCCTTTCCTTTCCTTTTCTTTTTTTTTAATTTTGATTTTCTCTTTTTTTTGTATTTTTAAAAGCGAGCAATATCAACGTTGACTTAACAAGAAAAATCAGTGATTGTAAAATTTACGCGTTAAAAGTTGAACGCGTTTAAAATACCTTTGAAAATTTAGATTCTTCTGAAATGACGTTGAAGATGCTAAAAATGATGCAAATATATCAAAATGCATTTTTGGGGGGTTTTCGTTGTTTTTTTGCTATTTTTGATTTTTTCTGAAAATTTATCAAAAATATGGGTAAAAAATTGGGTAGCAACAGATGCCCCCTCTTTGCAATGCTTACGAAGCAAAAATTCCTTAATGTTTTGTATAGTAAGCTTGTAAAGAAAACAAAAGGTCTTCCTGGCTTATTGAGTGATCCACTCAGCCAAGGACTTCGCCTTTGAAAAGAAAATGGTCTTATTATCTTGGGTGACCTGCCCATTTTGAAGAAAAGTGGTCTATTTTCATGACTTCGTCTTTCAAAAGAAAATGATCTCATTATCTTGGGTGACCTGCCCATTTTGAAGAAAAGTGGTCTATTTTCATGACTTCGCCTTTCAAAAGAAAATGATTTCATTATCTTGGGTGACTTGTCCATTTTGAAGAAAAGTGGTCTATTTTCATGAGCGACCTGCCCAAACATACTCATTGTGGTCTATTTTCATGGGCAACCTGCCCACACATACTCATACTGGTCTATTTTCACGGGTGACCTGCCCACACATACTCGTTGTGGTCTATTTTCAAGGGCGACCTGCCCACACATACTCACGCTGGTCTATTTTCACGGGCGACCTGCCCACACATACTCGTTATGGTCTATTTTCAGGGGCGACCTACCCATACATACTCACGCTGGTCTATTTTCACGAGCGACCTGCCCTTTTGATTAGGTTAACCTGAGATCCCATCTGGCGATCTCCTTTAACTAGAACCAAAATCGATGTGTAGCTCGGTCAACCTGAAATCTCATCTGGCAATTCCCTTTAACCAAAGCTAAACTCTGTGTGTGGTTGGGTTAACCTAAGATCTCATCTGGCAATCTCCTTTAACCAGAACCGATACAAATATGTGTGTGTGGTCTCATTATAATGGGCGACCTACCCAAATGCAAGATGGTCTCATTGATGGGTGACCTACCCAGAAAAATGATGATGGTCTCATTGTGATGGGTGACCTACCCAGATGAAAAGTGGAAAGTGGTCTCATTGTTATGGGTGACCTACCAGAAAAATGATGGTCTCATTATGATAGGTGACCTACCTAAATGGAAAGTGTAAAATGGTCTCATTGTTATGGGTGACCTACCCAGATGCAAGATGATGGTCTTATTATGATGGGTGACCTACCCAGAAAGATGAAAAGCGGTCTCATTGTAATGGGTGGCCTACCCAAATGAAAAACAAAAAGCGGTCTCATTATAATGGGTGACCTACCCAAATGGAAAGTGGAAGGTGGTCTCATTATAATGGGCGACCTACCTAAATGAAAAACAAAAAGCGGTCTCATTATAATGGGTGACATACCCAAATGAAAAATGAAAGATGGTCTCATTGTTATGGGTGACCTACCCAGGAAAATGCAAAGATTTTTTCAAAAAAAAATGGCCTCATTGTTATGGGTGACCTACCCAGATAAAAAAATGCAGAATTGGTCGCGTTGTAATGGGTGACTTACCCAAAAAAATAATGGTCTCATTGTAATGGGTGACCTGCCCAAGGAAAAATATTGGCGAGGGCTCAAAGGTGCACTCGAAATGTCGTAGGGTTAGAAACGCACTACTTGAGAAACAAATGGCTCAAAGGCGTATTTTAAAGGAGGTAGGGTTGACAAACGCACTACCTAAGAGATGGTGGCTCAAAGGCGCACTCGAAATGAGGTAGGGTTATAAAACGCACTACCTGAGAAGTGAGGGCTCAAAGGCGCACTCGAAATGTGGTAGGGTTAGAAAACGCGCTACCCCAAAAGGTGATGATGAAACACTGATCTGACAATTTTGAAACCAATTCATTATGATCAATATGCATGTATACTTTACCTGAGAAATGTAGGTCCCCATTTCTTCATGGTGTCTTTCTTTTCTCAAAAGTTGGAGTGTTGGTGGTAAACATCGATGGCTTTTTCGCTCTTACTTACTCGAGTCATCTCTTGTGATTTTGACCTCTAGGAAGGACTTGATATCATCATACTTCTTTGTCCTCCGCCCTTTATCTCAAAGGTTGCCAATTTTGCCCAGCATTTTTCTTAGAAAGGGAATCATGGAGCCAGCCTTACCAAGATTTTTTTTTTTTGCCCCCAGCTTGATCATGCCCCCAAGTATTCAATTTAGGTTTAGGGATAAGGTTGTTTGAAGGAAGGTTTGGTTTTTGACAAGGAGTTGTTTTCATGTAGAAATTTTGGAATTTCAAAGCTATTCCAAACACAGAAATCATTTTGACATTGATTCAAAGCAAACTCTTTCTGAAGAAATTCAAGTGATTCCTATGGAGGGGTTTCCAAAAGTGATGAAAACCTTTTGTTTTGCTTTTGGTGAAAAACACGAAGTGATATCTAGTTGGTCACAAAAGGTTTAAATTTCAATTTGAGGGTTATTGAGAACCGTTTTTCAAAGCATTTATTTTATTTGCATGAATAATGATTTGGCTCGCACGAGAAAGCACTGCCTACCGATCCAGATTGCTTGCCTTTGATCAGAAAGGGCTTGATTAGACACGTAATGTAGGCTTGGGCTGTTGGTTATGAAGAAAAAGGATATTTACAAGCTCAAAATGTGTTTAAGGGATTTCAAGACTAAGGATCACTTGTGCTTGTTTCTTGACCTTTTGTCATTTGAGTGTCTTTCCAAAATTATCTATCGTGCCCCCCAGTACTGGGCTTGGGCTCTTTCTCTTTGTTTTTTTTTCTTCATTTGATTTTGAACATCATTACATTGGGTTTTCTTTCTTTTTTTTTTGCTCAAAATTTTTGGATCCTTTGGATTTTTCTTCATGCCCCCTAGCTTTGTTCGGGCACCTTTAATGATTGAGAATTTTCTTTTATGCCCCCTAGTGTTGCTTGGGCACTTTCAATCATTGAGGTTTTTTCTATGTCTCTTGCACTTGCCCCCCAGTGTGGGGTGTGATCCTAGCCAAGGCTATTTCTAAAAAATATTACTAGGCTCCAAAGGGAACTACAAAGAATATATTTTAGCATTGTGAAAAGATTATCAAAGATGACCTTTCTTCATCTCAAATGCATGCATTTAGGATTGGTAAACCTTGCTTTCATGCGAGTATGCAGCGTGATTTCTCATTATTCATTTAAATAAAACTCAGCTTTTGAAGTCGCTTCATGGTGTTTTTTTTTGTTTTTTTTTTAGGTTTTCTAGGTGTATGATTACCTTTCTAAGAAATCACCTGAATTTCCAGAATTCGTTTGTTTTTGGACAAACATCAACATGATTTTTGTTTTTTTACTAAACTTTGAATTCCCAAAAATCCTTGTAAATATGTGAGATCATGCAAAATTTAGGAAGAAAAGGGAAACACATCAAAAGATTTTCAGCGCAATGGTTTCATGTTTAAAGGTTATGTTCAATGTGTTATTTGCATGAAACAGCAACAAAAATGAAGGCATGTTATAAGCACATGATCTTATTAACAATAAAGGCCCATTTGACAAGTAAAATCTAGTGGAATTTTGAGCTAAATCACCAACAAAAATTGGAATAGATTGAAACAAAAATCAAGAAGTTTTGCAGGCAAGATCAAACTGAGGTAGTTTTTTTTTCGCAGACCAAGAACAAGCTCCATTCTGCACCGATGGTGCGATTCCCCTTCGGTCAGCCTTCCCACAAAAGCTTTTTTGCAAAAATATTGGATTGTGTGGAGGCATCTTGACCATGTTTGCCCCTAATTTCTTCGAGCTGAGTCGTTGTTGGATTTTGAACAAAGATGTTAGGTCGGTTGGAAGGAACTTCCCTAGAGTTATTTTTCAGTATTTGCTCGAGTAGCTAGAGGCGAGCCATACATGTCTTCAGAGACTCCAACTTTTCTTGAAAATGGACGTTACGGCGGGCACACTCTTCATCTTCCATGTTTTTTTTTTTGCTCCAAGTTATGTGTTGTAGACTCGTAGGGACCTACTTTTCATCCCGGTACATGCATGATAAATATATGAACATGTAATCTATATGATGAACTTGCCTTTCGAGGGGTGACATACGGTCATAACTCTTGCATGATGAAACAAGAATTTTTATTCTTGCTCAAACTCTACAATAAAAATTTCTTGAATACTGACCATTATATCCCCCATAGTCCTGAATTCAAGATGCTTCAAGAAGGGCTTGCTTAGATGCAAAACAGAGCATACATCCTAAAGGCAAGTTCTAATCTTTCTAAGTAAGACAAAAGGTAGGTTTACTATTTGGTCTCCAAAAAAGGTCTCTTGTTGTCCCAGTGATCACCCTTGTAAAGGCAATATGGGGGCTCAGCAGATAGTGAGATGGCACATATACCAATCCTTAACAGTCTAAGCACTCAACAAAGAGTTGGGGTTTACACAAACTTAAATCTTGACTAAAAGTCGTAAGGTAAGCTGTTAGTCCCCCACCTAACCTGAAGCTTGTGTGTGCCTTTAAAAATTAAAGCTTGTGATGCATGAGATAATTCTACACAATGCATGAATAAAACAGAAATAAAATAAGACAAAAGGAAAAAAATTTAAACACATCAAAAACACAAAGCTTAGTCCAGTAATGTTGAAAACAGTACCTTCCCCAGTGGAGTCGCCATTTTGTCGCACGTCACTCGCGCGGCGATTCGGCGATTTATCGTTAGGTTTGCTTGATTTGGGGTCTTGGGAGTCGCCACCTAGTATTTCATTGAGGGCTACTAGGAAACCTGAATTTACTGGTCTTGTCATAGATGAGAGGGTAAGAGACTGGTTGTGGCTAAGGAAGGTATTAGCACCCCTAGCACACCCTACCTGAGGTAAGCTGCTTTACGGTTTGATGTGATTTGAAAATTTGAAATATTAATTAAATTCTAAGGTTTTAATAAATCAGTTATTAAATCCCAGAATATATGTAGAAACATGTTCTTACATTTTCATGGAAAATATAACATGATTTTATTTGTCCTTGAGATATTTAACCATATTCAAATTAAACAATTAATTCTTTTTTTGTCTTTTTTTATTTTTATAATTCAATAACATAAATAAATAAAAATACAAACACACACTTCCACATCACTTTTTGCTATGTTTTTCTGTTACAATTGTTACAACATAACATAAACTAAAAAACATTTAAGAGAAATTTAAATACATATTGAAACATGTAAAAATTACAAAAAGGTCCCTAAAGAGTCCAGGAACTGCAGAGGAGGCCCTCAGGAACTGTGGAGCAGTGGCGGCGTATCTACTCCACGCGCCGCCGCGAAATCCAGAGGCATGGGGAGATCCGTCATGGCTTCCTTCCCTCTTCACCTTCCTGTCAGCTGTGAGCGGCGTCGTTACCTGCAAAACACCCAAAAACGCAACAAGCAAGTCTGTTTCAGCTTTTTCTTTCATTGTTTTCGGATCTGCTTCTCTCTGCAGATCATTTTTCTTTTCGTTTTCCCCTTCTTTCTGTTTCAGGTGGTCGGCGGTGGGACCAAGGGACTGCTGGCGAATGGGTTTATGTCGCGTCTGTGCAGCTGCTAGCGGCTGGTTCGGGTCTTGGCAACGACGAGGGCCTCCAGGCTTCTAGGCGGCGTTCTTGGTGGCTGCCGGCTGGAAGAGTGAGGTCTGGTGAAGGGGCTGCAGCCGAGAGAGGGATGGCGCCGCTGCGGCCGATGGTGAAGACCGTGGGTCTGTGGCCGCTGAAGCTGCGGTGGAGAAGACGCTGCTGCACGGTGAGGCTGAGAGAAGACTGGGAAGAAGACAGTGGGGGCTGCCGCCGTGTTCAGTTTGAGGAAGAAAGGAATGGCTGTGGGGTTGGTCTCCTGTGTCAGTGGGCGGCGGTGTTGTCTTGGCCGCGAGGGAGAACGACGGCCAGAGGAAGGGCGCGACCGGCTTTGGGAGCAAAAATCACAAAGTAGGGGAACGTTTTTGGGGATGAAAAGCAGAGGAAGAATAGTTGAGAGGGGGAGTCTTGGTCGGGCAAAGGGAGAAGGAAGCTGGGTTTCTCTCAGGTTTTGGCAAAAGAGAGGAGTGGCCGACCGGTTTTCGGGAGACCAAAAAAACAAAGAAGATGGGGGCGGTGGCTCCCCTTTGAAAAGTAGAGGTTTAGGGTTTTCCTTTTGTTTAGCTAATGGCCCCCCCTGTTAATTTCCTCCGCCTCTCAGTCCATTTTTCTCCCCCCTCATTTTTACTGTAGCGTGGCATTTATAGGAGAAGTGTGGCTTGGCCAAAATCACAATGGTCCCTCAACTTTTCCTTTCCTTTCCTTTCCTTTCCTTTTTTTTTTAATTTTGATTTTCTCTTTTTTTTTGTATTTTTAAAAGAGAGCAATATCAACGTTGACTTAAGAAGAAAAATCAGTGATTGTAAAATTTACGCGTTAAAAGTTGAACGCGTTTAAAATACCTTTGAAAATTTAGATTCTTCTGAAATGACGTTGAAAATGCTAAAAATGATGCAAATATATCAAAATGCATTTTTGGGGGGTTTTCGTTGTTTTTTTGCTATTTTTGATTTTTTCTAAAAATTTATCAAAAATATGGGTCAAAAATTGGGTAGTAACAATACTAACCATGAATATTTAAAGTATATTAAGGGTCAAAACAAGTTGAACCGAAGACATGTTAATGTAGTTGAATGCAAGGTTGATGGGTTTATGAAGTCATTTCCATATGTCATCAAGTATTAGAAAGGACAAGTTAATGTAGTTGCTGATGCTCTTTTTAGGAGGTATCAATGATTTTTATATTGAATACAAGGTTGATAGGTTTTGAACAAGTAAAGGATCAATATACTAATGATTCCTACTTTGCTAATGTGGTTGCTAAATGTACCTAGCTTGTGATGAGTTCTTTATGCATGAAGGTTACTTGTTCAAAATGGACAAAATATGTATTCCTTCAAGTTATTTACGGGATTTGCTTGTGCAAGCAGCTCATGGTGGTGGTTTTAATGGTCATTTCAGTGAAAAGAAGACTTATGAGTGGCTAGAAGAACATTTCTTGGTATGTTGAAGAATGTTTGCAAAGTGATCAAGATATGTATTGTGTGTAAGAAGGCTAAAGGCAAAGAGAATGCATAAGAATTGTATATGTCATTGCCTATTCTAGAGCAGCCATGGATGGACAATAACATGGATTTTTATACTTGGATTGCCTAGAACACAACATGAAAATGATTCAATTATGGTTAATCAATTCTCTAAAATATCACATTTTATATCTTGCTACAAGACTAATGATACTATAAACATTGTTGATTTGTTTTTTATAAAAGTTGTATGTTTGCACATAGTCCTAAAAAATATTGTATATAATTGCGATGTAAAATTCCTTATCTATTTTTGAAAGATTATTTAGAGGAAGCTTGGAATGAAACTATTATTTAGTATGACATGCCATCCGCAAATTGATGGACAAACCAAGATAGTGAATCAAACTTTTTTTTCTTTATTACGAGTTGTTATAAGTAGAAATTTAAAGAGTTACTTATTTGTCTATTGTGGAGTTTGTTTATAATTATAGAATATATGAAATTATAAAATTTAATTTAGTAGTAAATAGTAAGTATTTTATTTTTAATTCTTATTGTACAATTCCCATTCATAACTTATTAAAAAGATATTGTTTCACAAAGAATGCTAAATTATTATTATTTATTATTGTGAAAAAAAATGTTTTGAAAATGAAAACTTCAAATCACACTCGAAAGATATAAGGTGGGCTTCTCAGTATAGGCTTAAGTTCAATATAAGTGCTCATCCTGAAGGCCAGGGCCATGGCCCACTTTTAGCAGTTAAACCCTTTTTCCTATCTTGAGTTGGTCTTTGCCCTATAACTTGCTCACCCGCACCGTCCCGTCTCGCGTTGCCTTTCACTCTCCGGTCTCTCTCTCTTCCCTCCCCTTCTCGAACGCGCGAAGAAAGAAAACTCTTCCCCGAACAATAACATGACTCTCTAGCTTGCCATTCATTAAAGAAAACTATCTCTCTACGAAGAAGACTAAATTCTTTTCTTCTTTCGCTCAGTTACTCACTGACTTAGGGTTAGGGTCTCATAAATTGCCTGCCAATTCACTTCTCTGTAATGCTTCAAAGTCCACTCGATATTCGCCAATGTACACTCACTCACAGCCTATGAACGTTCACAATCAGATCGCCTCTCCTGGCGTCGACGACGACCGGGCCCCCGCCGATTCCATCGACCATCATCATCACATTCACTACGAGGACGGCACCCCAACCGTCGTCGACGACGTCTCTCCCGAATCCGTCTACGTCAACGCCGGTGTCGCTGCGTCGGAACTCGGGATTCAGCCTAGTGATTGCTCCAGTCAGCTCACCTTGACGTTTCGCGGACAAGTTTATGTTTTTGATTCCGTTACTCCCGATAAGGTACGGTTTTTGTTCCTTATTTGTGAAAACAAATTATTTACGTTTTTTATCATATGAATCCGACACAGGCTAAATTCTGAGGTACAGGGTAATGAGAACAACGTCATCTCTCTGTATCCAAAACTGTGAATCTGAAAAGAAAAAGGACAATTAGGGTTTGGCCTATTGGCTTTTGGGAGATTTTTTAACATCATTGTATATTTTGTAATCTTTACAGGTTCAAGCTGTGTTATTATTACTGGGAGGATGTGAATTAACTCCTGGTCTGGAAATGACGCCTCAAAACCAAAGGGTATTTTCTCAATCATGAGAGTATTGGATGTTGATAGATTATGAATTGATCTGATTTATCTGCATTTTGTTTTAATCTAGGGTGTGGTGGACTACCCGTCACGGTGTACTCAACCTCAACGAGCAGCTTCATTAAGTAGGTTCCGGCAGAAGAGAAAAGAGCGATGCTTTGATAAGAAAGTTAGATATGGTGTCCGTCAGGAGGTTGCACTCAGGTGTGGCTATTTTCTTATATTCTGCCTTTATGATTGCTTAGTGCACTAGCTGCTGCTAAGGATACTGGTTATAGCAAAGTCTCAAATTCTCTTCTTGTTTAGAATCAAATCCAAAAAAAAAAAAAAAGTGCACTTTTTTGACTATTGGCATTTTTTTAATCTCTTATTTCTCTCAACATTTCTCAGATGAGTGACAGATTGAGATTTATTCTTTTAACTAGTAGAATGTAATATTGTTGTGTTAGTTATGATTTTCACTTTGGAATATCATCATATTCCTTCCATTGCATTATAATTTACTTCTACTGGTTTTTAATGTTTAAATAACTTTGAAAAGAGAGAGGTTCCGGTAATTTCATTAGTAACTATAAAGACTAAATAATATTCAGTTATGATCCAAATGCTGGACATAAGCATCTATTGTTATTGGCTGATAACAACAAATTGTGTTTGAGTTATTGAATCAACCGAGGCTGAGTCCATCAGACATCATATGATGTTATTGTTGCATTCATATATATAGTAAATAGAAGAATGAAAATGATTTGTTTCTGTAATTTCAAATTTCAAAATAAATAAAAAAAAGAGCACCTAACTGTGCATCAATGTTTTTTATCCTTTTTTTGTTTTAAGGTATCTATATGTGTTTGCATTTGCACACTCCAATCATAGTTTAGTTATTCATCATAAGCTTTCCTAAATATTTGTGTTCCTCTTTTATGTTTATGCTGAAATTGTAGAAAGTATGATTCAGTGCTCAATTACCACCACTCCTAAGCAATTTATTAAAATTATTAAAAAAAAACCAAGAGCGCTCAGTAAAACATTGTGCCATCTAAGAGGAAACACTTGGATTCACACTGTTTTCTTTTTTTTTTTGGTTAATTTTGTTCAATGTGATCCTTCCAAATTTAGTTATTTTCAAGGTTAGAATTGGTGATTTGTCTCGGCTAACTTCTAACTTCGTGAGGGCTTATCACACATTAAATTGATGCTCGATTTAGCAAAATTAAATTCAATATTCTTGATTAAACATAAATAAGGCTTTAAGGACCAAAATTGACATAGGAAAGAATTTGCTAGGTTTTTTTTTTTTATTTACCGTCACGGAGGCATGCTTTTAGCATTTTTAGTCCCTTAGTTTTTTTTTTCAATTTTTTTCGTTTTTAATTCTATTTTCTGAAGCTTTACATTATGTTCTAGGTCTTCATTTTCTTTGCGTTGTATCCCTAAGCTTGAGAGAGGTGAGTGAGCATCATTGAAAAATGATGAAAAAGAGAAAGTGGTTGGTTTGTTCGATTTAGTGGGAAAAATGACCAAACTTGGTGTCAAAGTGTTTTCTCTCGATGAGAGGAGTGTCATTGAGATGTTTTTGGCCTTTCACATTGCTTGGAAAAGTAGATCAAAGTTGAGGGAGGTTTTTTTTTTTTCAGCCTGATTTTGTGTTTTTGAACCATTTTTGGGGTTTTTTGAGTTGGAGAATTAGTTTTGTGGGGGTTATGAGAGAGTTTTTTTTGTGTTTGTAGGTGGAAATGGGTTGAAAATCGAGTTTTTGGGTAAAAAAGTAGTTTGCTTGATTTTCAGGCCATCTCCTATTTTGAAAAATAAAATAAAATTAAAGGCTGAGGCGTGTGAGCTTGGGCTTGTGGGCCAACATGCCTAAGCTTATTTTTAAAGGCCTAGGTGCACCAGGCCACCCAGGTTCGCGCTCATGGCTTATTTGTTTTTAAAATGTTTTCTAATGATATTTATTTTCTTAAAAATTAAGTTATTTAAAATATAATATCAATAATTTCTTTTAAATTTATAGGTTGATTAAGAATGTGTTTAGATATTATTATATGAAATTTTATTTTATTTTTGCTTTGTTCTTGAACAATTGTTCTTTTTGTATAGCCTATCATAATCATTTTTTTCGGATGCTTTGTTGCGATCATTAATTTTTGTTATCCTATAATTAAAAATTAACGGTTTTAGAAAAACAAACTTAATAAACCCAATAAGGTCCATAACTTGGGTCGCGAGTTTGACGGATTGACTCGGACCAATCTGATATGTCACTGCCTTAATTTTAAAAAAAAAGGATGTCTTAATTTTTTTTAAGTCAAGCTATATGTTTTCATTGGTCTTTTGGGTTGCTTTTAGATTCATTAAGTTAATCGGGTCACATTAAGTCAACTCCTACATGTTTTAATTTTAGACTCGGGGTAGCTAAGGATTTGGGTCAGAGGGTTTCAAGGATGGCCAACAAAGCCATATTGAATGCCGCTTTCAAAAAGTTCATTGAGACAACGCACAATTATTGTATTGTTATTATGTCTTTAATACACTCGCATTATAATGGTGTTATTTTTTTTAGAATTGGAACTTTCTTTTGAAATAATGAATAAATGTTGTCTAAGAAACAAATGTTTTGGTGAGTATTAAAATAAAAATAAAAAATAGAGCACGTTGATGAGCTAAATTAGTTAGAGAGCTATTTTTTTCACTAGCTTTTAGTTTTTATTAAAGGAAAATTACCTTTAACATCCTATATTTTAATGTGAATTACACTTTGCTTTTTTAGTTTGAAAAGTTAGAGAGCTATTTTTTTCACTAGCTTTTAGTTTTTATTAAAGGAAAATTACCTTTAATATCCTATATTTTAATGTGAATCACACTTTGCTTTTTTAGTTTGAAAAGTTACGCCTAGTTTTAAACACTACATACCTTACATCCTCTCACAAGCATGTCAAAAATAGTCAACAAAAATTGTTAGATTATTTACAGGATTGCTATTATTTTTTTTTAAAACAACTAAAGATACCTGGAGCGAAAAAATAACGAAAATAGCACTCAAACTCAAATTGGTTGTTGCTAAATTTTTTTTAAAACCAGCCATTACTTATTTAACAATAATTACAACAATGCCATAATTTACATATATAACAACATTTCTCCCCTTTTTTCATGTCAGTACTAGCCAATTTCACTAGCAAATTAGCCCCTTCCCACACCTTTTACAACATCGACAAACATCACACTCATCAATTTCAGTTGCTGTCACCAAGAAATTTTAGCCATTCCCCACACATTTTCTAGCAACAACAAACTTCACATTTCCCTCACCATTTTCAACTACTGGAAATATCAAATTGCTGACCAGCCAAAATCTTTCATTTCATTCCTGTAATTTCTCTTAACATTTCCAACCACAACAACATCAAAATCCATACTTTCCACCACCATATACATCATTTAGAGTCAACAACCAACTCATCAACATCTAAATTGTCCAACAATAAAACAAATCCATACTTTCCACCACCATTTACATCATTTAGAGTCAACAACCAACTCATCAACATCTAACTTGTCCAACAATAAAACAAGCCAAACTGTGTAACACTCAAGCAAGCCAAACTATATTATTAATGTTGAAGAAATGAAATATTGTCAATGTATTGCTTATATACCATATGAAACACTATAAAAACATGCAAAAACATTTATAATTGACATATGAATATCTGAAGCATGCAAATAACAAGCATGCACATAATAAACACCCACAAACATTTAAAATTGACATGGTACCTAAAATGATCCACAAATATTCCATCCATCATAAAACACTTAACAATATAAACTATCAACAAATCTTAAATTTCAAAAGGCAACAATCTTCATCTATATTCCTCAAGGGATGCAACTAGTTTGGGTTGAGTGTTGAGAGGATACATCGGTTTATAGTTTAAAAAAGACATTGATAAGTTAATGTAAAGTTTTGAATAGTAATGATAATTCATAATGCATACTTGGATAAAGACATTGATAAGTTAATGTAAAGTTTTGAATAATAATGATAATTCATAATGCATATTTAGATGAATCTCCTGTGTTTGTATTGTGGGTTGAGAGGAAGATGTGTCAGCACCATTACTTTCACCCATGCCAGCTCTTCCACCTCATGAATCTCCTGTCCATCTTGTAGCATTATCGTTTCCTCTTCTAGAACCACTGGTTCTTCATGTAACAACATTGGTGTACTTTTCCAATAGCTTTCGATCCTCTTCTACTAGCATTGGATCCGCTAGATCCCCTCTAAGAACTGGTGGACCCTCTTCACCGCCACTATCGGATCCTCTCCCACCTCTAGATACTCTAAAACTAGTAATCTGTTCAACAACATCTCTTTGATATGTCCTTGAATTATGGCCATGCTGGTTACAAATGTTGCGCCTAAGTGTAGAAGCCCTTTTTCCTTACAGTATCATATTGATCTTCTCCTTCTTCCTTGCGTCTGTTTTTCCTTTGTTTATCCACACTCCTTTTGAGGTCTGGTGGTAGAACAATGACATCTCTTTTGGTAGGAACTATGTCTGCTTCTAGTAAAGGGTCTCCAATCTCAGAGTATGTTTTCCTTAATTTTTCAATTGTTTAGCACAAATGACATAAATCATCTCTGTTTAGCACAAATGACATAAATCTTCTGTCAATTATCTTGTGATGCGCATAAGGCACCATATGTCTACAAGAATTGCCATTCACCATAAGAGCAATGTTGTTTATCCAATTCAACACAAACTCTGGTTTGGTCGTATTCATAAGAAGAGGCTGGAATAATTCCCATGTTTCTAGCTTTCTCAATAGATCTATCAACCAATTTTCTAACACAGGGAGTTGTCTTTCTTTCCCAAGATATAGCTTGTGCATATCTATCATGAAATCTTGCCATTAGTTTCGACCTAATTTTCCCAAGTAACAAAACAATTGACATACTCCTGTACTTCTTAATCTAACTATTGAAAGACTGCCAAATTGTTTATTACACTTTACACCTTTATTTCATGGTCAAATAAATGCTTAGCCCATGTCTCATCAGGGATGTCATTCAACTAATTGAAAGCTTCCTTGCCACATCCTTAAATGTCCTTTACGTAGCTTTTGAAATTGAGGCTTGTATAGGCTTTGAAGCACCCCAAAACCCTACTTTCACTCCCAACCCTTTTGAAGCTTGTATAGGCTTGTATATGGACCCTTGAGATGGCATCCATCAATCTCAATGAATGACTTGCATCCATTAACAAATCCTTCATTCATTGCTTTCAAACATATATAAACTCGTTGGAACTTCCATGGTGAATGCACATTGGAATTGTAATTAGGGTCAAACCCTAAAAACATGTCAGAACTTGGATTGTGTTGCTTCAATAATTGGATATGTCTTGGGAGTCTCTTAAAAGACTCCTTATAACTTCTTTTAACAAACCTTTTGCCTTTGTCATGGCCCTCCACAATTGCATAAGGTGTGGTTTAATCTCATATCTATCATCCAAAATTGTATCCAAGTCTTCATTTGAGATGTTAGGATCAACATTGATAACTAGTAGTAGCTTCCTAGATGTTCAAGTTGAATTTGCAGCTTTTATATTGGTAGGCCGAATACAACTATGCTCATCTCTTAATGATTTTACCATGAATTTATAGCTACCAAGAAGGAGCTAAGCATATATATGCCAAGCACACCCATCAACCATACATTTGACTCTAACCTTCTCTTTCTAATTGATATTTCTTTTTACATGATATTCATGCTTAACTTCATATTCTCTTAACACATCCTTGAAGCGTTTTACATTAGTGAACAATTGATATTCTTCAAACTTAATTGATCCATCCTCACCAATCTTAAATCTCTTACATTTAAAACCTCGAGTAAGACCCGCCTTATTTTTTTACTTCTTACGCTTACATCCTCATTATCTTGATATCTTCTTCATCACTGCTATTACTCAATTCATTCTCGGAACTAGATGCACCATCCACATCAGCATCAGCATCAGCATCAGCTTGTAAGTTGTCAATCCACTCATCTTCATCTACGTTAACAAATTCAAATCCTTCCTTGTTTGAAGGAATGTGATCATCATTGATATCCTCTTCGCCATCCATATCAGCTTCCTCATCAGCACTCACAATACCCTCCCGCATCATCATCATCACTCACATCAGCTCCCATATCACCTCCCATGTCAGCACCCCCATTATCACTAGCACCACCCACACCAGAACCACCCACGTCATCATCATAATCAACAAGTAATGTTATTTTATTGCTTTTATAATCATCATTTCCAACAAAATATTTAGTAGACATATTGTCATTGTGTTTGCTTGTATAACATTGGGGCATTCTCATTGTGATAGGAGCAACATCATGATCAACATCAATATGCAAATGAATTTCTTCTTTCCCTTCTTGTTCATGCATACTCAACACTTGTAATGTTGAGGCATCGTCAAAAATTGTATTTCCTTTATCATCCCTTGTCTAAAAGCCATGTTTGTCTATGTCATATACTTGCTTGCAAAAAAAATAATATGTCAATGTAAGAGATATATTTAGAATATATATCTTGCATAACTTACTTTGCTGCCATGATGAACAATAACAATTGGCAATTTGTAACATGCAAGGATAAAACATGAGTTTATTAAACAAAGAAAATTCAAATTAGAGATTTTTGCATGGCAACTCGTAAGCTACAATATGAATTTTCTTTAGGCTTTCCAAACATAGCAACTGGTTATGCTCAATAAAGCTTAGACAAAGATAAAAATCAATCGAACTCTTATAAGTAAATATCTTACATTTAGGGTTTTGGTGAACGGTAACACTATTTGTTGGTTTCTTGATTTTGTTTTTAGGGATTTGAAAGATGCTGTAGTGATTGCTTTTCCACCACCAAAAACATGTTTGAGATTCTAATATTCTTTTAGTTTTGTAAAAGAATTGAATTTCTTAGGGTTTTTTCATCCATCAGGATTAATGTTTTCAACTCCTAAAATTTTGATTTTTTTAGTTGAATTGAGTAATTAATTCACAGACAACAAATGCACTAACGATAACGATAATCGAGTAAATAGCACTTATCTCGATTCGATTTAAAAAGGGAACATGCCTGTTCCTGGTCTCTTTAATGTAAGCAATGAGAGATTCCCACCACCTATGTTCTATTAGCCCCATTACATGAGACAAAACTTGTTAATAACAGATTTCAAGAAATCATGCTTGATCTCTTGTTGTTTAAGTGAAATAATGGTGCTTGATTTGAGAGAGAGAGAGAGAGAGAGAGAGAGAGAGAGTCACCCGATTTGAAATTCTGCATTGATCCAGGAGGTAAAGTGTAGTTTTTCAAACTATAGAGGTGAAGTGTATTTTGCACCAAACTATAGGATGTTAAATGTAATTTTCTTATTAAATATTTCAAACTATAGAGGTGAAGTGTATTTTGCACCAAACTATAGGATGTTAAATGTAATTTTCTTATTAAATAATTAGCATACAAAAAAATGTTATATTTTTTAAATTAAACATATTTATAAGAAAAAGGAAACTTTTATTAACAAATAATTTTGTTTTCATGGAATTTAAAGTATTAATCTTATAAAAAATATTAGTGCCATGTAATTAAGTTAAAAAAATTAAAGGGTTTCTATATCTTTATTTGTGCGATTGTGTTTGGTTAGTGTTAAAATCTATGTGGCATTTGTTGGTGTATGTGATCCCCAATCTATTTTATTAAAATGAATGCATTAGATTTTGAGTCAAGTATCAAGATTTTTCTTGTTGCTTGAAAATATGTTATCACCATGTCAAAAAAAAAAAAAAAAAACTGGCTTGACCAATGGCATGGCACGGGCCAATTATCCAATGTTTTCTGTAAGTGATGAAATCACACTATTGATTTTGTAAAAGTATTAAAAAACTTAGCCAAGTGTCAGGAAAAACAAACTGAAAGGAAAATACTGCCTATGGCCGTACAATAGTCTTTTTAGTTCTACTATTTGTCTATTTTTGAAAACTTGGTGCTAATAATTTGTAGCAGAGAGACATAGTTTGAGAGGAAAATACCATCTACATTCATTGCACTACATAAATGAGAAATCTAGAAGCGATGTATATTGTTGCTTTTATGGAGTTTGATTATTCAGGAAACCTGAACTGTCATCTGGAAATACAATCTGAGAGGAAAAGTTGGCCTTTGCAGGACCACTTCATCTTGATCTTCAAAAAATGTACTTTTGGTGATTTGAGTGGAAACCTGAACTGTTGCTTTTATGGAGTTTGATTTTTCAGGAAACCTGAACTGTCATCTGGAAATACAATCTAAGACGCAAAGTTGCAATAGCCTTTGCAGGGCCACTGCATTCTGATCTTCTAAAAATCTATATTTGAAGGTTCTCTTTTGTGATGCTTGATAATAGTATGTACATATGCAGTAATCATATCAGTAATCAGCAAGTCCTGGAAAGTCCTAAGCCATTGATGTAGACTAGCACCTAAAAAGTTGTGTACACTTGATACACAGTTTAAGATGAAACAATTATTCATCCCTCATGTAAATGTTTGATTAAGGTGGGGTCTATAAGTCTTTTTCTGTGCATTGCCAGTGTGTCAGGAATATGACCAGTACACATTGAATGTAGCTTTTTGGCCATCGTCATCTGCTTGCCTTTTTAAATTCAACAGGACAATCAATTTTTTTGGATGATAGGTTATCTAGACAATGCTGAACAAAGTGCTTTCGTCAATTAATTGTTTTTTTCTTTCTTCTTTTTTTCCTTGGTAATTCTCTTACCTGATTAACAACTTGAAAAGAAAAAGGTTTCCTGCTTCTTATCTGATTAATTATGGTGGTAAAGAATTTGTAATTTTATGGCTGTCTGCTGCTGTTGATGCCTGCACATTAAGGATCTCTCTCTCATTTTCTTACTGTATATGTATGACTACATCAGGATGCAACGTAATAAGGGTCAATTTACTTCTGCCAAGAAGTCTGAGGGAGGATATGGCTGGGATGGTGTTCAGGATTCAGGACTAGATGATAGCCAACAAGAAACCTCGTAAGTTGCTATATCCTTAATTAGTGAAATATATCCTGAAAGGACTTTTATTGCTTACTTGGTTGAGTAATCGTATCTTTTGTGTCCTTGTCTAGGTGTACGCATTGTGGCACTAATTCAAAATCCACCCCAATGATGCGGCGTGGTCCCTCTGGTCCAAGGTCACTTTGCAATGCCTGTGGGCTTTTTTGGGCAAACAGGGTATCTATTCTATTGAACTTTATAAAATGTGGACATACGCATGCTTTCATAACTCGTCCCTTTTTATATTGTTATTGCTTTCATGTGAAGTGTGTGTATACATTCTCAGTGCAGAGATAGGGCCAGGCATTTGCTATTTTGAAAAAAATAATGATTGTTTAGTATCTATTGTTATGTTTGCCATTTATTATCAAGTCAGTACAATAGCTTTCAGTTCTGTACATACTATCTGAAAACTTGCATGTGATTGTTTGATGGATATTGTGTTTGCTTGTCCCTTCCCTCCCTTTCAAATATAGCTTGTCACTGTTGATTATGGTTGGAAGTTTAGGTATATGTTGATACATTGCCATTGATATAAGAGTCAAACTTTTATTTTTGTGCACATCCTCTTAATTGCATATGATGCAGACAGTTTGATAAATGATGGATTGATATCAAGATCATAATACTTACATTTTTGTAAATCGTGTGTCATATAGGAATAGACTTAGAAATGCTAATGGAATGAGTGGAGGAAACAAAATTTACAGAGAAAAAAAAGAAGATTTAATAACCCAGGAGGAAAAAAACTAGATGTTATAATTCACCAAATAATATTGGACTATGTAGTAGGTGGAATTAGGGATGAAAAGAAGCCCAGTGGCTGCAAGCTTGCTGTTCAAGACTGAGCATGGTAGTGTCGGGCCAATAAAATTTTATGAGCTCAAAAGCAATGAGATTGTCTGGTGACTACCTGGCAAGCTCATGAGTCAAGATACAGTGAAGCAAACAAGCCCTCTGATATGAGGCTTTAAAATAAGCTTTTGTTAAAGCCCATGCCATGCTTTAATGTATTTGTAAGGTGGAGGGTGGAAACACTTACAATTGGTAGTCATATCAACTCTTGAATTTGGATTATGTCTAGATCTTCTAGGGTCATCAGCTGGTTTCTGTCAATTCACGGAAGTGGTCATTTTTATGAATTGATGAGGGTTCTTGGTTTTGGTGGGATTTATGCTTAAAAAGAATTAGGTCTACTGAGATTGTTTTTGGCTTCTCAAGAACTTTGAATTCTAGCCATTGCAATGAAGCATAATACCAGATAATGGAGGTGGTGTAGCTATAGCTTATTGAAGAAGGATAAGGGCATCCTGTTGGGTGATTTGGAAAATGTTAATATATGAAGCTGGGTTAGTGAGACAAGAAGTGTGATCTATGATAGCATGTAAGAGTAAGAGGAGGTCTAGGGTTAGATTAATATCTAGAAATAAGATTCACTGTATTCGCAACGAGGTTTGCCAATTTGGAGTTTGGATACACATGTTGTTATGATGGTGAGGCTAGAGTGTGGGCTATGGAAGTGCATCACTAAGTGAGATCATCAGTGATACCATATAATGCTTTGAGGTTTGCCCTTCGGCATCCTTGTGTGGATATGCATTATTTTGGAATTAGACTCCTGATTCGATGGTTTTGGCACTTATGCTTTACTGTTTTAAACCATCTGATTTTAACCATTGCTTTTTGTGTGGAAGCCTGTTCTTGTTTGCTGCACTCTAACTTCTATCTGCATGCTACAATTCACTGGAAATTTGTCTCAGCTGTAATGCTGTCTCAAATAATGTTCACCTCACCAAAGTGCAATCCTTAACTTCGTTTCATGCCCATCCAATTGACTGACGCATCCGTTAGTTGTTGACCTTAAATAAACAGAACATTATGCAACCCGCCTTACTCAAACAACAGACATTGAATTCTGCATTTGACTTATAAAACTCTGCAGGGAACTTTGAGAGACCTCACCAAGAAAACGGATCATTCTGCGACTCTGATTGAGCAGGTATACTCCTTATCTGCATAAAGTTGTATAAGTATCTTCATGCAATGTAAATGTGGTACTTGTCTCCTCCTTTTTCAATTCATTTAGGGTGAAGCTGAAGCCAATGATTCGGACTCTGGAACTGCCATTGATACAGACAACAATCTTGTTACTTACGCAAATGGTGGTGATACAGCCTTAATAACAGAGCATTGACTGTGTTTCTGAGTTGCATTTAAAGAATGGCTATAGCAGTCGGCATCAATTAAAGTTGAAGGTTTTCTAGTAATTAATTCCAGCTTGTCCAGTGGAATGTACAGATGTTATAGTGTCATCATCAATACATGAGGTTATCTCGTCCTTACCTTTGTAGTGCATGAGATTTACCACTATAGGATTCTACTCTGGATGTATCACATAGAAGTTTCGATGATGTAGCTTGCTGGTTATATATAGTACCAAATGCTTTAATTAATACTACCAAATACTTTAATCAATATGCTTTAGTTAATACTACCAAATGCTTTAATCAATATGCAAATAACTTCACGCGATCACACGTGGGGCTTTTCCCTTTTCTTGAAATGAAGACACTCGGGGAAAGAATAAACGAAGGTTTTCTTCAATATCCGAGCCCATTCGTACGTCCTCGGAAGAAGTTTTGTCACCTTAGAAAACAATGTTAGCTTCACCGGAACGATAGCCTCTTTCCATGCCATTTCTAAGGTTATGGTTGGTATGAATTATTAATTTTTCTATTTGAGTGTCTTTACTTTATTTTTACTATTAAAATACATGATTTTTTAAGTTCAAGCTTTTAATTATTTATTTGAGAATATTTCAATTGATGTATACCCTTACCTTTAGTTTCTTTGTTAATCTAAAATCTATTTATTTTTATTTTTTAATTTATTCAATTCAAAAATTAAAATTAAAATTATTATTCCTTAAGAAATAGATTTTAGATTCATTCAATTTCTTAAAGTTAAAAAATTAGCAATAGAAGTATAAATCTAGAATATGGTTTATTGTGATACTCCATCACTATTTAATAGGTTTTTTTTTTTTATAAAAAATTTCCCATATAAAGTCAATAAATGGAAACATCAAATATTATTTAAAACAAAAAAAAAATACTAAATTAATAAACTATTGGAAGTTGAGACAAATTAAATAAAAAACTAAGAGCATAGACAAAAATAAAAATAAAAGTAAAAGTATTATAGAAATAAACTAGATAGGTAGCACTTTTCATTTTAGGATGATATTAAAGTCAACATGTTTTACAGCAAAAATAATTATGTGACTCAAGTTATAAATCTTAATACTAAAAGATAGATAAAATGAAATTGAGAAAAAAAAAACACCCCAATCAAATCCGAGTAAGTATAATAAAATTGTAATTCAAATCATGAGACTGATATTTTTATAGAAAGTATATAGAAAAAATAAAAAAAACTCAATATTTAATAAACTCAAAGTCAAAGATTGAAATTGAGAGAAAATAAAAGTAAAAAAAGATTAAAAAAGAAGACCAATGTCAACTCGGGTTAATATCCCATACCTATGACTCAACTTATAAGACGAGAATGATCGCATTGATAAAAGTAATGATACTCAATTCTCAACAATTCAATTATGAAGGTTGAAAACCAAAAAAGAAAATCAATTTTTTTAAAGGATACAAAAAAAAAAATTAAAACAATGAGGAACAAATTTGATGTAAAAATAAAAAATAAAATAAAATAATATAAAAGCCCTGAGTCAATTCGAGATAGCATGAGAAATGTGTGACCCAGACCATAAGGTTATGTTAACGTCATAGAAAGAAGAACAAAAAAAATAAAGGTGTTTAATCTTTAATAAAACTAATATTGAATGATAAAGTTGAAAAATAAAATCAGTGAAAAAAAGACAAAGAAAAGACTGATATCAATTCGGGTTAAAATTTTATACTCTCGAGGGAGTCATGAGATTGAGATCATAAAAAAAAATTAACGAAGCTCAATTCTAAACAAATCAAATATTAAAGGATGAAATTGAATTTTTTTTAAAAAAAGAAACTAAGGAAAAAAAATAATTAAAAGAATAAGGGTCAAACTTGACATAAAAATTAAGTTAAATTAAATGATAAGGGATAAAACTGAAAAAGAAATTTTTTTAAAAATAAAACCAAAAGAACAATGATCAAATTTGATATCAATACCAGATAGAACAAAATACCTAGGAAAGAAAATTAAAAAATAATTAATAAAAAAGGATTCAAAACAAATAAAGAACAATTAAAAGAATGAGGGTCATAATTGAAACAAGAAGAGAGAGAAAATAAGTGGGGAGAAAAAAAATTCCAATCGTTGCCTAACAACCACGAGATGCCTTACATGCACCACCTTTGTGGATGCGTCGTCAATAGAGATGACATTTGCCTATTTTTGGCTGTAGGGAGGTGCTCCACATGCCATGCAAAGAACACAAGTGCCTCCTACATTCTAGCGTGTGTGCTACTCAGACCAACAACTTTTCTTTTCTTTTTTTTTTTGTTTAATCTATATATATAAAAAACCTAAGTGTTCATGATCCCACATGATAATAACAAAATATCCATAGCAAAGGACCAAAAACCCCTTGACCTAAGCTATAGACTTTTGTTATTCTAATGGTAACTTAGTAATTATACTATGCTAAGAAAATAGAAAACTAAAAATGCCCTCACCCAAATTGTTAAGCAAATTTAACTTTTAAGGATATTTTAGGCATTATACTATGCAAATAAAAGGTTAAAAAATCATTCTACCCCTATTCAATCTAGTAATAACAAATGAATCCCGTGAAAAAAGATAATTTTTTTTTCCTAGAAGCAAGTTAAATAGTTTCAATTATGGAGAGCAACATGATATATTTACTATGCAAATCCATAGCAAATTATAAGTATTTGCACAATAAATTCTTGATCAATTTAACCTTTGTTCTAATTAAAAAGTTTATGGATGCTTGACAAACATGCCATCATATTGCATGTCAATCAAATGGCTATGCTAAAATAAAATAGATGGAATCTATAAAAAAAATTAATTAAAAGTTCACACACCCAAATAAAAAAAAAAAGTAAAAAAATCTCAAATAAATTTTTTTTGAAAAACTTATAAATTGAAAATGTTTCTAAGTCGTCAATAAAGTTCTATTTCACCTTTTAAAAAAAAATTATCTCCACCAAAAGCTAGCCACTTTCCATGCACTAAGGTTATGTTTGATATGATTTAATCAAAAGTTGAATGTTTTGATTTTGAACTTATGGATCTTAACTTATCTTACATTCATTTAGAAGATACACAACTTAAATATATATTCATGATCATTAGTTCTTATTTTGTATCATCTTTTATGTTTCCTTTTTAAAAACTAGGTTCTTTTAAGGATTTGTTTTTAATAATTAACATAATAAACTCAAAATATTAACGAAATAAAATAGTTTGGAAAACTATTGGTGAAATAGTACAATTTGCACATGTCATCTATTAAATATTGCAATTTTAAATCGCTATAACTTACAATGTTGTGATTGTGAATTGTGACAGATCATGCAATTTAACCTAGCTTCCCCCCCCCAACAATTGCCCTTTTTATAAAAACCTGTCATTTACACCATCTTTCTCTCTATAAAAAAAAACCGGTTAAAACCATCTCATAGCCTTAAGACACACCAAAAAAATCATTGTGTTTAGTATTAGAATCGCCGCTTAAAGCATCGCCACCACTCCCTAAGGTATGAGTACCAAACTGCCACCACTCCCCAATTGAAAAAAGCAAGGCAAACAACCTACATTTATATTTTGTGTATTTCATATTTAATTTATGTTTAATTTGTGTTTGCTTGAAATTAGGGTTTAATTTGAAAATTAGGTTTGTTTGAAATTAGAGTTTGATTGAATTGTGTTAAATAAGCCATGGATTTATGTAATTACGGTTGATTTCATGCAATTAAGCATGAAAATAACATGAATTAAGTTTAATTGTGATCAATTATTCTTTGCATTGATTTTTTTTTGGTAAGTTACCAAAATTAAGGATTTCAATTGAATTGTGTTAAATTAATTATGAATTTGTGCAATTACAATTGATTTCATGCAATTGAGCATGAAAATAACATGAATTAGGTTGAATTTTGATCATTTATGTTTTGCTTTGATTTTTTAGGTAAGTTTCTAGGATTGAAGATTTTGATTGATTTGTGTTAAATTGACCGGAATCGGTTTTTTGTTTTCTACAGAATGTCTTATAACATCTTTATGCTATGTCATTACGGTGTTACTGTTGCTCTTTATATGAACAATAATATCATTTACAATGATGGAAGCAATGTATTGTTGAATGGAAATTTAGGCATGTCCTTTATGGATGTTAAACAAGCTATATGTGATTAGTACTTAAAA
>Ga0325410_1001423_pt1 | contig 26489 bp, 16 predicted proteins | sample PopdelMetagenome_16_FD_206182 | JGI IMG/M metagenome (GOLD analysis project Ga0325410, IMG submission 206182) | Populus deltoides microbial communities from Bellville, Georgia, United States - Xylem-PdIQD-R3 | ecosystem: Host-associated > Plants > Phyllosphere > Stem > Wood/Secondary xylem...
GTTTTATACGTACCACTATCGTGAAAAGGGCTCCTTGAATTATTAATCTCATTCCCATATTCGATGAAATACACTGGCTAATCTCTGTTTAATTTTGATAAAGCTAGGTAACCTCCTTTTAATTTAAATCCATGAGATAATTCTGAAAAATGAACCTAGGCTGCTTCTTCAACTTCTTTTGGAACCTGACCACTGTGGAGATTTGTCTAGATTTTATTGATAATAACAATACCCCACCACTTTACATAGTGGAAGCATCATTAGTGGTTAGTGCCACAATTAGTGGCATGTTTCAAGGCTCTCCTTTCTGCTCTCCTTCCTTCTATAAATGGAGACAATTAGTGCAAGTGAAGGTGTGAGTGCAAGTGTGCAGAAGAAGAAAATAGTGCAACTGTGAGAGTGAAAATAGTGCAGATTTGAGAGAAACACCGAGTGTAAGAGTGAAACACTGGGTTTTGTGGGATTGTACTTGGTTGAGTTGAGTGTTTGTATCATTCCTCCAATAATATACAATCTGCTGCCTCTGTGGACGTACCCGGTTTTGGGGAACCACGTAAATCTGCTTGTGTTGTGTTTTATTTGTGTTTGCTTTCGGTCCAGTATGCACAACAACCACAAATGGCAATACCGAGTCCTTTCTCTCCTGACAAATTTGATCCTCGAAATGGAAATATCATTGGTAAATTATAAATCCCTACAAAATTTACACTTCATGCTACTGTCATTCTTACCTTCAACACCAAACATTTTTCTCCTAATTTTATATATATATATATATAAAAGGGTAAGAAAATGAGAAAAATAAAGAATATATAGTTTGCCTGTGCCTGCAAAATATTCTCCATGGTTTTGCTCAAATCAGGAAAAAAAAATAGGGAGGAAAAATAGAATCCTATCTTTTAGATTGATTGAGAGAAAAAATAAAGAATATGTAGTTTACCTGTGCCTGCAAAACTGAATGACTCCTCAGAAAAAGGTCAAAAAGTAAAGACAGGCCGGCTCAAATACCAAACAAACACGAACCCAATCCAGTCAAAGCCTCTCAAAGATTCAGATCTCTCTCCTGTGAATATGACATGCATGTCTGTAGCGTATCAGAACCCTTAAATTTAGGTTTTGAGCCCTTAAAAATCTGATCATATCCTTCCTTCCCTATCCTAATATATAGGACACAGACATTTAGAAAGAATCCGAATACAGAAAATATATGTGTATATCTATTTAGAATCCGTATCCTTATATGACAAGAAAATGTGTGTGTGTGTGTGTGTGTGTGTACAAATTTGCTCTCTGGACAATCTGGAATACGATCTGTTAATTGAAATTCTGAGTCGACTTCACACAGCGAAATGGGCCTTTGCTTTGAAGGTGGTATCCAAAAAGTGGTGTTCTATAATCTCTATTAGACTCTATTTTATTACCAAATTTATAATGCATCATATGAATCAGAAGAGCAGTAGCAGCTGCTATTATTAGTATGCTGCCTACCAAAATCCTCTACTGTCTTGCTCATCCCAAATCCACAGTCTTTTCTTATTTGCGATGGCAATGATAAAATATACGAGTCTTTTCCTGCTGCGTGCACATTAGAATTCCTTCCAGAAGAAAGGGAATCTCTTTCTGTAGTAGCATCATGCAATAATTTACTCTTGAGATCTGCACATTAGAAATAGTGTTTCTTTTGTCTCGGGATGTAGTGTAATTTTCCTCAAATAAAAAAAAAAATTTACTATTCTGTAGGGTGTACCCAAAAATACCCCCATACCCCCATAATAATTACTATATATATATATATATATATATATATATATATGAAATCCGTTGGCAATGCAATGGCTTCTCCTTCCTCCACCTGGACCACCTCCCGGCAGACAATACGATGGCGCCTCTTATGGGTTGGTTTGTGCTCCAAATTATCAGGGATGACAGCCGCAGCAGCACGTTTTTCGATTTAAGGTTTTTTTTCTTATTTTTTAAGCTAATATTTTCTGTTTTTTTTTAGGTTAGCCTTGGATTGTTTGATATTTCAAATATGCTTTGTTGGGTTTTTTTTTTGTTTTTTATTAGTTTATTTATTATTGTTTTTTTTGTATTATTTAAAATTTCACTTTAATTAATTACTCAAATTTTTTTAACTTATCACTTTTTTTTTTCAAAAAAACATTGCTCGCACAGCGAATCACAACAACATATCTAATTGTATAATATTTTAGAATAGAGATCAAGTAGAATTTTCATCAACTGATAAAAAATTAAAAAAAAAGGTGAAATTAACTCCATTTCATTTTAAATATGGGATTTTCGTTAAATCTTTCTTGATATATGATAATTTAGAACAATTATTAATTTCCGAAGAGACCATGTTCGATTAATTTTAGAAGTATAATTCGGATATTTTCTTTAAATTATTATATGGGATTAAAATCGTAGATATTTAAAAGTCAATGAAATAAAAATATAATTCAGTAATGAAAAATAATCTTAGATTCTTTTTAATTACTTTAAAAAAAATAATGTTGATGAAAGGATCATACAATTGTAGGGCGAATATTACTAGGATAAGAAACAGAAAGGGTACGAAGGAAACTATCAAAAGTTAAGGGACTAAATGCACTATTAACCAGTTCCATGTGAGATAGGTGCGTGACTTTCCCCTCCCATTCTCGCGCGTAGCCCGACCACTAAGCCAACAAAACACAGAGACTTCCTCTTTCCTCTCCCTCTCCCTCTCCCTCTCGACATTCATTTTACCGAAACAAAAACAAGAAATGGACATGTCAACATTCAAGATTTCAAAGACCCTTTCTTTACTTCAAAATATACATCTTTGATTCTTAAAGATCGTATCCTTATCAGTTTTAAAATGGTTTTCAACCGGTGAAGGGCTGCTAAGTTCTGTTTGGTGTGCGTTTGTTTAATTAATTAGAGTTGTTAGTTAGTTAATGAGGTTTAAATTTTTATTATTTAAGTTGTTGAGCTCTCACTTTCCTGTTCAGGTTGTTTGTTAGTATTTCTCTACAAAAATGGGGGGTTGACTCCATTTGAAGCAAACCCTTTTGTTCTTGTTTGTTTTACACTCATGGGTCGTTTTGCTTTTGTTCTTAAGAGTCGTTTTTTGGAGAAGATTTCTGTCTTTGAACTTGGTTGGAGTTGATGGTTTTTGGGTATTTTGATATGGTTAATTTAGAGGGTTTTTTATGGGGGAGAGGGTTAGGTTCTGTGGGTTGGATTTTTTGGTTATGGTTTGTGCTCTTGGGTTTGTTACAGGCAGTGGTGGGCGTAAGGCCATTGAGAGAGCGTGCACAGTCGTGGAGCGATGAGGTTTGTATTGGAATTGATGTTATTGTTTGTGATTGATTGTGGGCTGGGTTTAGATTTTGATTAGAGTTTGTTAGCAAGAGAGTGAGTTTGGATTGTGAAGAATGTAACTTTGATTGGTGGAGTCTTTGTTAGTTATGCAAAAATAGATTTTCAATGAGCTTTGAATGATGTTCTTCGTGTTTTGTTTTGCCAGATTTAGCTCCTTTGCTTCTTGAAGTGTACCTTTGATGGGGTTTGACTTGTCAATTTTACTGTGCTGCATTTAGGTGTTTTGTGTTAGTATATACTAGAAATTGATATTAGGGAATGGGAATTGTCATGTTTGATAGCTCATAGTGTAATGCTGCAGTGTTGATCATCAAGAATCAACAATTTTTTGGCTGATAAAGATGGTAAATGAGAACGAAGGTCACATTGCTAGAGAAGGATTGGCACTGGATGTTTCAGTAACTTGTTGAGTAGAATTTTATTAAATAGCATGAAAGTCAGTTCAATCAAATTGCCAAGATACTGAAATGCAATTATTTTATTTTATGACTAATGTGATGAGATTCCTTTTTTTACCCTAGTGGTTGCAATGCTAATGTAATTGGACCTAATTTTTGCTTGTTAATGATGTTTCTTCTTGCAGTGGCTATTTATTAGAAAAGATGAAAATGATTTGGGCCCATTTTCCATGTGGAACATAACGGGAACTTACCGAGGTTTGTCTTCGGTGATTCATACACTCACATGCTTATGCATTCATTACTGTAGAACTTGCGGAAAAGTAATAAATTGCTCTTGTCCTTGTGATGCATGCACAAAATTATTAGCTAACTTGGTTAGTATTCTACTTGTCATGTTCAGCAATGCACACTCAATTTGTTTAGGTCTTCTATGCTTGTCTTGGTAAAACATGTTTTGGACATGTGAATTCCAGGGTCTTGGAAATTTCTTGATTCTGCAAATAGCTCTTCCATGTTCCCAGATTTCAGGAAATCCAATGGTGATTCTGTCATTGAATTAGTCAGCACACCAACAAAGATAAATGGTGTGCATTATGTCCAGGTGAGGGTTTGATTTTTTTCTATCTAGGAGTTAGGTTCTCATAAGCTCACTTATGGGAAGAAAAAAAATACATGATTGCTTCAAATTCTTTGGCTCTTCAAGGTATATGGTCATGGCTTTAAGAAAGAAAGCTGTTATATTTTTTTCTTGCTCGTGGTGTTAACAACAGGGTGTAATAATTTTCCATGATGTGTTTGACAACAAACACAATGTTGGTGGTGCTCAAATAAGGGTAGAAGGTGTATATATATGGCCTTTTAGACAACTTCGAATGGTAGCTAACAGGTAAATTTCAAGGATGTTACTATTTTTGCTACTTCTCAAATGTCTTCCAAGTGAACTGGTCACTTCAAGTTAGAAAATGTTCTATTTCTATTCTTCCCAAGTATGTCTTGAGGGCAGTAAGAGGGATGCCTGTGTATTGCAAAATGTGAAACTTTATTTTAGTTACTATAGTTGAAGAGCATGTGAGCATATGCTTTGTTCAACACTTATAAGAAATATAGATTGATTATAAATTTTCTTATCCTCTTCTCTGTCCTTATTTCTCGTGATACAGGATTCTAATTACATTTTCTTGTCTACTTCCATCATCTTTTTTTTGTTGATAGATGTCCTAGAGTTGGTTTGGTCCATTGCATCTCAACTCTAATTGCCTTTTTAATGAACTATGGCAGTGGTAAAGAGGTAGAATTCAGCCAAGAAGAAGATTATATGTTATCTAATCCATATCATTTGGTAACACTTCCTACTCAGCTTGCGTGTGATATTTTTAATTTATATTGATTTTATAGCACGTGTCTGCAGCGCAGCTCGCCATCTTTTTCATATAGCTTTTCGTTTTTTTCTGTTTGGTTGTTTGTTGCCTAGTCATTTCTAATCTTTTCTTATGTGAAGTTTTAGAGTACCATTAGGATAGGCACATAAACTGTGGTAGGTTTAATGTTTGTATTGTAGATTCATTATGAGACTGACTGATCTTTTTGGCCTCAGAAGGAACTGGTTATTAGTCTGAATAGTTCAATATTATTCATAAACTATGGGGTGAGGGTGGGGATACATGCTTGTGTTGGTGTCAGATACTGTATTCTGTTTGGGACTTGTAGTTCTGAATGTTGCACATGGCTCCATTTAGATCCTCTTACGTGTGCCACTAGTTGACGAGTCCTGCAATAAAGATGTATTCATTGAGCAAAGGAATTAGTGTCTATCTATGTATATAATCTTCTATTGTTGATAAATGATCCAAGTTTTAACTTCTAGCTTGTGTTTGCTTATTTGTTTGAACAGCTTGGAGTATTTTCATCTCAGGTGTTCCTAGATTCTCCTCAAAATGAAATATGGAGAAGGAAAAATTGTAATGTTTTGTACCTCACTTTGACTTTTTAAGTTTGTGCTAACATAGCAGTTCAGTGAATTTTACCTCATGTTACTGCAGGGCCAATTTATGAGATGGAGAAGCATTGTAATATTGAAATTGCTGCCCAAATTACACGCTTGTCATCTGTCCAAAGTGGTACTTGAGCTATCTCAGCTCTATGTTCTTTGTCTTTGACCTTAATATCCCGTGTGATTCCCCATTAAGTCTCCAAACTCCTATGAATTATTTCCTTTGTGTAGAGGTTGGTGTTGATATTGTAGAATCTCAAGTACATTTTCTTAATAATCTGGAAACAGTGCCTTGTACAAATCATTCTCATTTTGAGTTAGGGGAGAAGAAATTTTACCTATTCTACTCCATGAAGCATTGACAACATCCAATCTAAATGACTGGTCATATTCATGGTGTTAGGAGCAGTTTTGTGTCTGGTTTTAACCTTCCTACTCGATATTACAAAATCTTGGATAACGTCTTATAAAAAAAATTATATGCCCATCTTATTTACTAACTAAAATCTCTGACCTTTCTTATAGATGGAGACCGTGATCGTTTCCATATTGAAGGATTAATGGAGAGTCCTGCTGCAGACGATGAAGGGGATTGCTTCTCACCTTTACTACTAAATGCCACTTCTGTCAACATTGAAGTCTACTATAACAAAGCAGTGAACTATACCTTGATGGTCACCTTTGTATCCTTTATATGTGATATATCGTCACTCTTGTGGATTCATCCTAATGTTCCATTATTTGGGTGGCTTCCTTGACATTTTGCATCAGGTCTCATTCCTTCAAGTTCTTTTGCTGATTCGGCAAATGGAACATAGTAACACTCAATCAGTACGGCATTTTACTTTATACATCTGTTACAATCAATTTTATTCTAGAAACTTTATGGTTTCAAATAAGTTGATAATGGTTCTGATTTACCCCTATCAGGGGGCTGCCAAAGTTTCAATTTTAATGATTGGGCAGCAAGCCATCATGGATGCTTATCTTTGCCTTCTACACCTAACTGCAGGAATACTAGTTGGTAAGTACAATTTCCAGCTTATGCAGTTTACTAGATTGGTTTTGCTTCCAGATGCAATGGAATTTGTATATTTAGTTTTGCAGTAAACTTATTGCAATTATTTGAAAAATAGATCTGTTAAAGTAAAGGCATGGTTAGGAATTTGAAAGGATTCCATTTGTCTGGTTATGTGCACATGTTTTAATGCTATCATGTAGCGAGACTCAATGGGAATGTTTTGTTCATTTGCAAGAATATAATTGGGTGAAAGCTTGGTGTGGAACCCATTGGAAAACCATCAGAATTCTTGAGTGTTACGAGAACTGCCAAATTTATGTACTCATTTCTGATAGTTCACCAACTTTTCTAATTTCAAAATTAAGGTATCCTAGTAGATATCATTTGAAAACGGTCACAACCATTGACCTGACCTATGTTACTCAATATATACAAAGTGGTTTTTACTTTTTACTTTTCTTAATTAGTATGTGTGCCTTTTTATGTCTTGTTGCGCATTAAATGTGCCTTTTTTTTCTGAATATGCTTGTCATACTGAATCAGTGTAACTCTATTCTCACTTGTTCACCGTGAAATTTGCTCCTACTGCATGTTATGCTAAGCACTGGGTAATTTTCTGTCTCTGATAAGTAAATAGTTTTGCTCTTTCCTGTGCAGAATCCTTGTTTAATGCTTTTGCAACTGCTGCATTTTTCAAGTTTGTAGTCTTCTCAATTTTTGAGATGAGATATCTTCTTGCTATATGGAAGGCAAGCAGGCCTATGAATAGTGGTGAAGGTTGGGAGACAATGAGGCGTGAACTATTAGTTCTATATAGTCGTTTCTGTAAGTGCCCTTTTGGAAATCAATACATAGGTGGGAAATTCTATCACTAGGATTCATTGAATGATCTGGTATTGATTAGACACTCTAGTCTATGACTCTTGCTTTCATTCACCCCCATTGAATGAGTAACCAATTTGAAATGTTCAACATATGCATCTCGCAATCTCCTGAATACTTTGCTACATGTATGTGATCATCGACTGTTGTTTTACGGATTCAATTACTTGCTGTACAATATAAAATTCCTTTTCCTTATGTCTGGTATAATTTGACCCAACTGCTATAATTATTTGCAGATGGGATCCTGTTGGGAGGCATTCTAGTTATGTATGAGTTCCATAATTATCTTCGATCCATTCTTTTCTTAATGTACTCTTTTTGGATACCTCAAATATTCACCAATGTCATTCGTGACTCGAGAAAACCTTTGCATCCCCATTACATCTTAGGCATGACTGTTACTCGTCTAGCAATCCCATTGTATATATTTGGATGCCCTAACAACTTTATGAGGACTGAGCCTGACAAGACATGGTGTTTATATTTGGGTGTATTCATTGGACTGCAAGCGTCAATTCTTCTTCTTCAACACTATCTTGGGTCTCGATGGTTCATTCCTCGCCAGGTTGGTGCAGTTGTTTCTCTACTTTTCCCCTCCCATATAATTCTTTTCTTTCCTCGGTTTCCAACAACTTGTGACACACTAAACACTATGCTAAGTTGAGGGAGTAACAACCTTGGGTGAAAAGGCCATTTGGAACTTTACCAAGCAAGGGCTAGTGATTGATGATGGCATGAATATGATATATGTTTGTTTTCACCTAAAGCATGTTGTGACTGTTTTCACCTAAAGCATGTTGAAAATATCACTTTGCTATGCTTGTTGCAGATCCTACCTGAGAAATATTTTTACTATAGAAGGTTTGATCAGGAATCGAATCACACTACAGACTGTGTCATTTGCATGACTGCAATTGACCTCACGCGGCATTCTAATGATTGCATGGTATGCCATCAGGATTCTGTGTTTTTTCCTCCACCCTTTCTTTTACTTAGTTTGCACCTAAGTCGCACTTTAAATTGCAAAATCTTTGACAGGTAACTCCATGTGATCATTTCTTTCATTCCGGTTGTCTACAAAGGTGGATGGATATCAAGATGGAATGCCCAACTTGCAGGCGTCCACTACCACCAGCATAGGGAGATTAGTACACTTGTTTATATTACTTGCAGGGGTTTGATTGACATTGCCCAACTTGTTAATTCTGGTAATCAGCTGATGTAAAAACTTGCATTTACTGAATATTTACGATTCCTTATTGCATCATTCCATTTTTCCTGAATTTATGATTGAGATGTATTTTGGATATTGTTTTTGATACATCTTTTGTAGTTATTAATGTCTGTTTTCTTTCAGGTTGGGAGGAACCCATATTTTGCATGGGTACAGCTTCAGAAGATACCTGATATAGAGGCATAAGCAATGTCGAACTTTAACTGATGCTACTCACTTTGTATTTGACACAACTTGTATACTTTGTATTTGACACAACTTGTATTAACTGTATAATGTATTATTACTTGAAAGCTTTACTAATGCAAATTATTTTCAATTTTATCATTGGCACGCAACATTTTTGGTTCTCTTGCAAATAAATTAACCTTTGTAGCATTTATATGAAATTGGCAACGAGGAAGTCCATGTGACTGGTTTCCCTTGATAAAGATATTTTTTTTGGTTTTCCAGTTATGTATCAGTTTATTAAGGTGGATATGCGTGTTTGGTAATCGAGTAGGGGTTTCTAAACATTGCCCGTTTCTAAACATTGCCCTTGTCGGCATGAAATGATGGATCATATGGAACACGTAAGCCAGTGAAAGCTTCAAGTTTTCAAGGTCCTGTCGTTTGTGGGTTGGGTAACATAAAATTTTTTCAAGGATTATATACATGTACAAAATTCAAATACAACTTCTATTACAGGAAAAAGAAAAAAAAAGAAGATTCACATGTAACTATAGGCCAAATTTTGGATCTTATTTTGGTTTTATTGTTACTATCTTGCAAGACTACTTATGGGAAGCTAGGAGCAAGAGAAGGTGACAGCAGAGGGGTTGCAGCAGGCACAAGTGCAGGAGCGAAAGGAGTTGCCCTACCAAAAGCACCGCCTCCTTCATTGGCTACACAGCATTCCTGAAAGCAGTCGACTGGATGCTCGAGTGTATCGTTGCATTCTTTCTGACTTCTCTGGAGTGGCTTCTCTGGCAAACAATTGCGGCGGTCGTCATACTTGATGCCTTTAGATGTAAGATTCATGCAAATTCCCTCTTCCTCACAAAAGAAGTTGTAAGAGAAAGTAAAATTAGCTAAATTTGGCAGTATACAAACTCCCTGAGGTACAATCCCGGTCATCAGATTGTGTGCTAAATTTAGCTGCTCCAAATGAGCTAATCCTGATAGGCTATAAGGTATAGGACCAACTATCTTGTTATGGCTTACATCCAACACCCTCAGTTTGTAGAGATACCCAACTTCTGGTGGCAAACAACCTGTCAAGCTTGTGTTGATAAGCAGCAACTCTTCTAAAGTATCTGCCAAGTTGGCTATACTCGGCGGCAGGCAGCCTTTGAAGTTATTGTTGGCGATGACCACCACAGAAGCTGAAGTTCCACCTAAGAAAGCGGGAACTGCACTAGTAAATCGATTGTTATTAATGAATATCGCATCAATCTTTTTCTGGAAAAGCTGAGGAGGTAATGGCCCTTCAAACTCATTGTAGCGAAGGTCAAGATAGTTTAGCATAGGAAGAGAGAGCACGACAGAAGGGAAAGGGCCTACAAATCTGTTGTTGCTGACATCAAGCTCATATAGAAGTGAAAGATTGGTTAGAGATTGTGGGATAATCCCACAAAGTCTGTTGCTATTCAAATGGATGAGTGCTAAGTCAGAGAGGAGGCCTAATTCATTGGGAAGGAAACCTGCTATATCAGCGAAGTTGAGGTCAATGCCTGCGACAACTCTAATTTTGGGATCATCAGTAGCAGTTGCACAGTATATTCCTTTATAGCTACATACATCAGGACCAACCCAATTGGTAGTGAAGTTGTTTGGATCAGAGTAGATAACCCTTCTCCATGCCTGGAGGGCAATATAAGCTTGGTGGAGCCTTTGGTTTGAAGTTGGAGAATGGTTGTGTGAGCGGTGGCGGTGATAGCCATGTTGGTTATGCTTTGCTGCTAGATAGTTAGACAAGGAAGATAGGTGTAAGAGCAAGACAAGTAAAGAACGAATTGTGATAGAACAAAGCAGAGACGAAGCCATTTGATTTTCGTGGGTTTAAGGTAGTAATCTTGGCTGTTTATGTAAGGAGTACTTTCCATGTCAAACGCTTCTTTCAGTCTTATGTTTAATCATGCTGTTCATGTCCAATGGAAGACATTGATTTCTTTGCTGATGATAGCATCTGAAGAAAATGTCAGAATGACCTGGTACAGTGACAGTTAACCACAACATATGATCTTAGAACATGGCCATTTCTAGATAAGCATGAAGATTTCAAAGCGTACCAAACATCATGTCTCGATCCCTGCAGTTTATGCTGTCCTTTGGAGGCTTGGAGTGAGACAAAAAATGGAAGATGAAAGGCACATCTCATGTTAGGAAATAACATGGGGATTAGTTTCAGACTATGAATTTGGAAAAATGGGGGTATAGAGAGTACGATGCGCACGATAAAGACTTGCCTCCTTCCATGTAGTTTTCGCAGTTGTTTCAAGTGGAGCTGGAGAAAGACAGCCTCAGCCACCCTAAGAAAAAGAGGAGAATTTCTTCGAACTTAAGGGATTAATTACCTGTCATGACTCTTGAGCCAAAAGGGGTAAATCCTAAGAAATTCATGGCAGCACATTATCATACTTCCAAGATACAGAAATGATTCCAGCTTCCTTGAGAAAGAACCTCCATCTGATGGAGTAGCAAGAGATGAGTCAATTCCAATAGCTTCGTATTTACACATTGAAGTTGTGCTCAGCGTTTTGCACAAATCTTGCATCTATTACAAGATGCAAGAACAAGGATTTTTACTTGATAATTAATAAAAATTTGCCTCCATTGTTGACTTTCTAAATTCAGAAAGCAACTCTTGAGACTGGTATCTAGAATAATTTATTAAATTATTTGAATATATCAAACCGACATGGAAGTTATATTGTTAAAATATTTTAATAAAATAATCGTGAATTTTTAATTAACGCTTAAACTGATTCAAGAATACCCTTTACAGATAGAACAAAAAAAACACATGAAATGAGATTTTTCTATACCTCTAGTTCCTGGTCCAAGCTAGATGTCATCTCTCAATAGAATGAGGGCAATGGTAGCACAAATGCAGATGGTGCTGAAAGCTTGATAATTGTGCATGATCCAATGCATTAACTCCTGGAAATAAGATTGACAAACCTATACCCGACCAAAAACGCAAAGAAAGAAGTGCAGAATTCGACTACGCCATGGCATGAACTTCGAGTCTTCTAACAAATGGAAAAGTTCACATCAATTTCTGCTGCAACTGCATCTCATACGAGTCCAGCACCACCAAGCAATATACTGAAATTCTTTTCCATTAAATTGAGCACTGTACACTTCCAAGTTTTTGGGACGTCTTGCTGGCCAGCATAATCAAGATCAGTGATATTGAAGATGCCGGGGGAAGTATGAAAAAATCTGCAGTACTGGCATTGAAGCTGGCACCGTTCATCCTTTGAATAATTTTTCAATAAACAAGGGACAAAACATCTTAGATTTCCACAGGGCAAAACCACTCCAAAACAAGCACACTTGAGAGAATATTATCTAACTATTCTCATCATGACACATACAAACTAACATCGTTTATGCTGTACTAGTTACAACACTCAAAATTGAAGATGTCCAGACAACTATATTTGTTTTTAAGAAATCCCAGGTACCGGTAAACATCAAGAGCACTATCATTTCTTGAAAAATTATTCGAAGCTGAGAAAGGCACTCTAACAGAAGCAGAAGCATTTTCCTTTTATCATCATCATCATCATCATCATGGCCACTGGCATCAGCAATCATATTAGCCACCACCACCAGATCCATATTTCTTGCCAAAGACAATGACCTGCAGCTTGTCATACCCAGCAAGCACACCAGCACCTGCCACAGCACGTAGGATGTTTGCACCAGCACCCTTGAAGAGTGATTTACCCCCTTCATTCTTGACGATCTGTTTAAATGCATCCAAAGAGCTCTTATACTTCACAGCTTCTCCTGAAGTCATCATCATCCTTCTCCGGACTGTATCTATGGGGTAAGAGGCCAATCCAGCACCTATTGTGATTCCCCATCCCAGCAAGAAACTTGCAAAGAAACTATCCTGTAGAAACCAAACAAACCAACATTAACCGTTTGATCATGTTAAACTTCATATAGTAGAGGAAAATCAGCATTGCCGCTGTGCCACACATCCAAACATTAAGATATCTCAGTTTGAATTAATTTTATCAAAAGGTGGTGAACACAGGACCACAATTTTACACATACAATACTTAGGACACAGGAGCATAAATCCATAAGAAGAGGAGTCCATTTCATCTTGCATTTAGTTCCACCAGCAAAGATGGTTGAGGTCAAAACAACATATTTGCAGTGTAGAACCATAACAGGAGAAGGACAACTTGAAAGCAGGGAAAAAAGATTGGCAGAGATGCAATAAGAAAAAACAGTACATACCTGCAAATTACCAACCAAAACCACAGGTTTAAGAGAATCATACATTCCAAAGTAGAGCCCACGGTACACAATAATTCCAACACAAGATATGTTAAATCCACGATAAAGTCCAGCAATGCCATCAGACTGGAGGGTTTTCTTATAAACATCAACCAACCCATTAAACTGCCTCTGACCACCCGTTTTAGCTGCCTTTGAATCATTAGCCAAACGAGTACGGGCATAATCCAAGGAGTAAACAAATAGAAGTGATGAAGCACCAGCAGCTCCACCTGATGCCAAATTCCCGGCAAACCACTTCCAGTAGCCATCTTTTTCCTTCTTGAAGTTAAACAAACTCTTGAAGTAATCTTTGAATGCAAAGTTCAGGGCCTGGTAGGTGTACAAAGGTGTCAATTGATATAAACACTACTACAGTCAAGCACATGTACTAAAAAATAACAAAAGGAAAAAAAAAACTGAAGTGAAATGACCTGAGTAGGGAAGTATCTGATGACATTAGCCGTGTTGCCTCTCCAAAGAGCAAGGACACCCTCATCTTTGATGGTTCTAGCAAAGCAGTCAGTGATACCCTTGTATGGTTCAGATAATCGACCGGCCTTGATCATTTCATCTTGATTTTGAATCAAGAGTTTAACCCGCTCAATTGGAGCGGCTGCTGTCTTTGAAACAGCTGCTGATACTCCTCCCATGAGAAAATCAATCATAAATCCTTTAGCGCCTTTCTCGGATGGTGCTTCAACAAATATCGGGGAAACATGTGGCACAAATGCCAGACCAGTTCCCTGAATTGCAGGATGCATATGGCTATGAAAACCATTAGAAAATGCACCACTAGTCATGTGACAATTCCTGCTGTGCAAGTTTGGGGAAAGCTTAGAAATGAGAGATGACTGTCCATGTATCTTCCTGAAAACCAACGGATTCCCCGATTCATCCGCCATGTTTACAACTCAAGATGGTGACCTGATAGTCAGAAAAAATCCACCATTTTACACAATTAGGCTTCAAGAACAAAGTACTACCTGCAATTTTGCAATAAGCAAATAAAACTAGATAACATATACCAATCCAACAAAATGCCATGATCATCATTATAATCCAACTTAACTTCCACCAACCACCCCCACAAAGCAGCAAAAAGGACAAACCATACAACACAAATCAAAGACAAACTTCAAACCTATGCCATTTTTAACGTAACCTCACGTTATTAACACCTACGACCTACAGTTTGATTGCAAAACCCATGTCATTTTTAACATAATCCAACGTTAGCAACAACTAAAACCCACAATTCGAATGTCAAATCCCACCTCATTTTTAGCATAATCCAAGGTTAGTAACAACTTAAACCCACAATTTGAATGTGAAAACCAATCTCATTTCCACCATAATCGAACGTTTGTAACAACTAAAACGCAAAATTTGAGTGTCATTTTTAACATTAAATCTAATGTCAGTAACAATTGTATATAGTCAACCTCAAACAAAATTCATCAAATCTAAACATGCAAGCAAAAAAGCTAAACAGAAGCCAAACACTTCATGGTTTCTTTCATTTTCTCAGCAACCAAACAGGGAAAAAAAAAACCTTGAGAGTAAGGACAGTCACTGCCTCCTCCTGATACTAGGGAGAACTGTTTTACTAATGTGGTCTTTATACCTAAGGGAATTTCTAGGGTTTTTCTTTTAAATTACCATCTTGACCTTGGTTTGCCTCTGCGTCTTCATTTGTTTCGAGTCTGACGCTGTCACTGTAACAGTGTAGAAGACTCCATTGGTGAGAAGTGAAAGTGAGTTTCATATTTTGTGGGCTTTAGGACTTCTTTATTGTTCTGTTGGGTTTTCTAAAGGCCCAATAATGATTTATCCTTTTTTTTTTCTCAAAAATATTCCTTCTCTTATTTTAGTTTGATTTTATGTTATCATTTTATACTAAATTTAAGCAAAAATATATTGCATCCATCATTTCAATTTCATTAATATCCAGCAGAACCAACAAGGTTTGCATGAGAGGAAGGGCTCTGGCTGCTTAAATAAATAGTTTCAAGTTCGTAATTTTTTTAGAAGAAATTTACATCTTAACCGATAGAACCTCGAATGATTAATTCTGGATAATAGTTTGAAAAACCCAAAAAATTAATATCTAGGAAAGCTTATCTGATCCATGGACTAATCCAAAAAAAAAAAAGAACACAAGTTAAAGAAAATTGCTCATGCAACCATGGAAGTTTTGGGTTGGATTTAACACTATGCTTACGATGGGGCATAGTTTTGGACAGCCATACGGGTCATGTTGTGGGCAAATTAAGGAAAATAGCTCATGCAACCATGGAAGTTTTGCTTCATTGATCAAAGGAAATAGAGGAAAATCTTAAAACAATGTGATCGTGGAATCGGCATTTGTTGAATACGCCATTTGACACTTGATAGTTCATCTTCTAATTCTCAGACCCTAAAAGAAAACCTCAACAGTTTGAGTTCAAAATTCCTACTGAGACAGAGGGCATGTAGCCAACATGTATTTATATTTTATAAGGTAGTGATATTGGGATAGAAAAGATATGTTTCTTTTAAAACACATGAAAGAATTCACTTCAAAATTATTATTTTTATTTCTCTGCTTCAACTTCTGTATCTTTTATATCTGTAATTTATATCCCGAAATGCTAACCAAACGCAATATGATATAAGAATGTAAGAATTTAAAAGATATCTTCACAAATTTTGCTGTAGAGAAAACAGCATTTACATTCAGTCAAGAATTGTGAGTACAAGCTTGTGAAATTCATTGCACATGCGAATACATTCCTTTACCTAATCATCAGTGAGAGAAAGAAAGAAAAAACACTATCTTTTTAACATAGCAAGTTGATGTCTGCAAAGAATGCTCCAGCACCAAGATTCTGTACGTTTGACTGACTGCTTCAAAAGAGGGTAAAATGTTAGAATAAAATGATGGATCAGAAAGTTCAAATGAGTTGCAAGGGCGCAGTGGGGATTTTATTTCAAATAAGAATTCACCTTCTAGCATGCGTCTGGCTGTTCTGCATATAAATTTAACAATTTGCAAGACAATCGTAAGAAAAGTATCTGGAGGAATGGTTAAAAAAATGCACTAAGCAGAACACAGAAGGAGTCTTTGCTTAGCCAGCAACTCCTTCAGTTTCCTTAGGAGTTTATCATCAGAGTGCAAGTAATCCTCAAAGCTCTTTCTCAAGTTCCTCAACAACTCACAGTCATTGCCGCTATTATTGTTTAGCAGCTTTGTGAAGAGATCCTTCCATAAATCACTCCAGTATCTGCAGATAAATAGAATGAGAACTTGATCAGAAGGTTTGCAAAAAGAAAACAGAAAAATAAAGAGAGAAATCTATGATGGGAAAAATAATTTACTCCTATAAATTTTTAAAGTTTTGCAGTTTCACAATATAGTGAAGTTACAAATTGGAATTTGCCGCAGTTCACAGAAGTCTTCTAAGTATGCAGAAATGAAAAATACCTTTTAAAAGGAGCCTTCGGCAGATACATGTAGCCTCCATCAGATGTCCGTTTCTTTACAATCTCCATGTAAGAATGGTGCAGCATCATATGAATTACAACACAGAGGCCATATGTGTCAACCTGATTTCAAAATGACGATACTAATGAGGTGCCAGTCCAATTAAAAACTAGCAAGTGGACTTTGTGTGCTTTATTACAATGACCTGAAATGTCCAGGGCTTCCTCTCTTGCATTTCAACACAACGAAATCCAGAAGTCCGACAATCTCCCTCAAATTCTATATCATCAGGAAAGAGATGCAGGTCTATCCCCCTCCCCCAGTCAACAAGGCAAAGACCCTGCATGAGAAAACTCTTAAATACGAGATAAACAATTGAGCTGCACATCAAGTCTATCACAAGTAAGATTAACCTGATCTCTCCAAGGGCCACTTCGTTCTTTAAACCCATCTTCTGTAAGATTGCTCCTGCCAAATATCAGGTTATTAATGTCACTAGATGTTGTATGTCAAACCATGCATCTGTAAAAGACATTGATGAAGCTATGCTTATGATCTTGCTTTTGAAATTACAAGACAGCTACCTATGTGAAAGACATAAAATAACCAAATTTATGGTGAAAACAATTTTCACCTGGAATAGCGAATAAGCAGATTATCAGGCTTGAAGTCCCCGTGAATTATGCCAACTCCATGCAGGGTTTCCAGCATGTGTAGCATTTCTATGGTGTAATAGATACACAACACTTCTTCCATGGGCTTGCCAGTGACCACATATGAATTTATGACATCCTGCATATGTCACATGCAAGCATTGTATCACACAAGATCTTCCTGGTATGAAAACAAATATAGGATAAGATTAATCTACCTGAAGCGTCCCATGAGATAGATAGTCACAGACAAGTATACTATAATCAGAGAACAGATGCAATCTATGAGCATATCCGAAGCTTGAACTCTGAAAAGTTACAGCAAGAAGAATAAGAACCAGTTGTTAAAAAATAAAAAATAAAGGTGCTGAAATCATGAGAACAGAAAGAACACATACTTGATTGTCTGGGATCCGTTGATCAAGTTGACGGTACATATGGAACTCCCAAGGAAAAGGAGGCCTTTGTATCTGCAATTTCGTTCAAATATTATAGCCCAATATGACATGGAATCCGCAACTCTTACTAAGGGAGGAGGTTTAATTACCTTCAATGCAACAACTTCATCTGGATTACTGTTGACATATGCTTTATATACTTGAGCAAACCCGCCTTTAACAGGACAACCTTTGATCTCGTACTTCTTTCCACCTATAAGTATTAGAATAATAGTGATTAAGTTATAAGAATTTGAATCCCCAATTGAAGTTGTGCCACAACAAAACACAGAATCCATATAATGATTGGCCATGCATGCAGAATTCTTACTTCCAAAAAGTCAAAATAACATTTCAAACATGAAATTTGCCCTCAGTTTTCACAAACTTAAGTTTGTTAATCAATCATGAACATTCATTTATGACTAAAGACTCGAAGCACTACAGAATATCCATGTAAATATAACAATAAGAATAACCTATTTTAACAATCTTATTCCTTGATGAATTCTGTAGAGTAGATAAAGCCACGTCTCCAGAGTATGCTTTTTTACTTGGATGGTATCCCTAAAACAAGCAAAAAGAAAGTTACTTCATCAAAGTAAACAAAAATATTAAGCAACCAATCAATGAATTTCAACAATCAAAGGAAGTTACTAATGTTCTAATTGTCTTACAGCATATTTCATCATTTGAGGATTTATCCTCTCCAACAACTCTTTTGTGGTGGAGGCTGACCATGGATTAACACAACTTTTTTCCATTTCCATGGATTCATTGTAATCAGTCTGTAAATGAAGAGTACAAAATAATATAATCTTTAGAGAGCCTACATATACCAATCTAAGCTAAACAACTCTTTGATAAAAATATATTATGACAAGGAAAAGGGAAATAAATGATACACCATCTGCCAGGTTTGCCCATCATCATGATGACTTAGACTATGAAAAGGCTAAAATCTGAAGTTAAAACTATTAAAGGAACATGCTTTTGATTTTCAAGCATGTATTGTTGGAGATCATAAAAGAAAGGTCGCATAAAAAAACATGACTACTTGAGATACAGTTGTTCACGTAAGAGAAAGTACAAAGAAATGATCAAAAGTTGATGGCAATCGTACTTAGGGACATGATATCTAACAACTAGAGGAAAAGGAACAAAAAGAAAAAAAAGATTGCGTTTCATTAACAATAGACTCACACAAACAATTTGGCATAGCTTTAAGTAGACTAGCACTCCTGTTGTAATGAGGCACTAAATACTCCTCTGTATCAAGAAGTAAAATGTGTACTGATATACCGACCACCAAAAAGATTGCAGAACATACCAAGTTTCATCTGAATTTAAGTTTATGGATTTCAAGTCACTTGCCTAGCCTGTGATACATATGAATAAAGGAAAACCAGAAGAAAAACCGAAGGAAGCATAATTTCTTTCCCTGGGTCAGTATGCATACCTTTTGAAGTGAAGACGCATTTATCCTGTAAGACAATCTGTCAAGAAATAAGACTTTTGCACGTTCCAACCTCTCAAGAGGTTCTGCTTTCCTGTCATCCCGATATAAATCAACCACCCAATATCAATGACAAAGAAACGTGCAAAAAAGTCCACAAAGAAAGACACAGAAAACAAGAGGGAGCAACCTTAAAATGCCAGTTTGATAAACCATATATGCTTCCTTCCAATTCTCTTTTGCTTCAAGAAACCCCGCGTACAGTTCATAGAGCAAAGAATTGCCTCTGCATATATGATTCTCTTCCATTTCTTTGAAAACATTTTCAAAGTCATCACTACCTTCCAACTTCCATCAAAACCAAATTAATCTGTTAAACAATGTTACATTCTAGCTCCCCATATGATTACAGTGAATAGACCCATCGAAACACAATGACTCAACAAATAGAATCCACATAGATATGAGAAGGAAAATACATAGCAAGTTAGAAAATTTACACACAATTCAAATTACGAAACTACTGAGCAAATTGAATGATGGCCACTTCATTCTCAATCCCTCAATTTGTTCAAAAAATGCCATCAAATAATTCAAGTTCAAAGTAAAACAACCCAATATCTAAAATAGCCCCCAAAAAAATGCTTTCACCATCCTCCATTTCTCATAAAAACCCTCTAAAAATCCTTACAAAATCTTCAACTTTAACAACCAAACGTTAACATAAAACAGTCCAACTTAAATAAAACAAAAACGGAATCCAAGCACTAAATATTGAAGGGAGAAGAGAAGAACAAATCCACAAACACAAATTTCAACTTACTGAACTTTAAAGAAACTTGAAGAATGACCATTGACCACTAACAGAAAAAAAGCCATCAAATTTACTACCCCTCCAAAATCAAGAAAAACAAACAAACCCCATTTAAGATTCAGAATCTATCAACACAATTCAAGCAGATTCTCCATAAAAAACCTAACAAACTATCAAATTGTAAACTAAGTTGAACCCAGTACTGAAAAATAACCAACAAAAACTTCACCATCCTCCATTTCTCTAAAAACGCACTAAAACTCTCAGCTTAAAAAAAAAACCAAATTAATCCACAAAAAAGCATAAAAAAAACCCATCTAGGAAACTAAAACAGAAAACAGAATCGAAGCAATGAAACCTTAAAACTAACAGAGACCCATAATGGGTGTAATTAAACTTACATAGAGAAGCCAAATCTTGAGAAATCTGGGGTCATTTTTATACTGTGGATTGTGCTTGAAAGTCCCAATACAGTCTAATAAAATCTTGTTTAGTTCCAAACTGGAGATGCTACTATCAAGTGCCTTTTTGATCGACCTGAAAATCAATCACAACAAAAGGGATTGCAGCCAATTTCCATGCTTTAAAAACCCAAAACAAAAATAGCTTTAGGGGAGAGAGAGAGGGAAGGGCGTACAGTAGCCATGGAAGGAGAGGGTCGTGAAGAGAAGAAGCGTTGTCGCTCGGGTCAGTGTACATAACGGTCATGGTGACGGGCTGTCTGTTTGAAAATTTCGAAGCTTTGGGAGAGAGGAGGGAAATACTTGATTTTCAAATTGTGGAATAAAAAAATAATATTTTTTCGTAAATGATTTCTAAGCAATTTTGGTGCTATTACTTTTATTTATTCTAAATACTCTCAGCTAGTTTGGCCTCTTTTGTTAGAGTCGGTCTGTCCTAGGAGACTTAAAAAACCATGTTTTTCAACTTATTTTTATTTAAGAATCATATAAAACATTTTAGAAACTATAATAAATTTATTTATGATCAAAACAAATAAAATGCAGTTTCACAAAACAAAATTAACTCGAAACTAAAAATCAATCCAAACTCAGATCTATTTTTTATTAACTTTAAAGGTATAAAGACATTTAATATGAACTTTCCTCGTTAAAGAAAACTATTTGATACAAATATCATTCATTTTGATAGTTTAAATCAGTGTCAATGACATGTTTTTCTCTTTATCATCAAAACCTAATGATTTCTCTATGTTCTTTCTCAATCAAGAACTAAAAAACAACACAAATAAACTTTTTTTTACCACTATTGAATTTGAAAAATATTGAGGTATTGAAATTATATAATATATGTTATTTTTTAAGTTTAAGGATCAAAATGTATCTTTTATAAAACTTATGGCACACTACCCATGTTTAATGTCTTTTTTCATTTCAATCCGTCTTAATTATTTCAATCTCACCATTTCATAAAAAATTAAAATCAATTGAACTTCAATTAGAACTAAGGCCATGTTTGTTTTTCAGAAAGTAGTTTCCGGGAAACTACTTTTCAAATTTTCCTATGTTTGTTTGCCATTAGAAAAGTTGGTAAACGGAAAACAATTTCCGGTCAAAGAAAAATTTGGTTTGGTTTTCAGGAAAGTGTTTTCCCTTTTGGCTGTGTTTGTTTTCCGGAAAGTGATTTCCAGGAAATCACTTTCCAAACTTTCCTGTATTTGTTTGCCATTAGAAAAGTTGGTCAACGAAAAATACTTTCCAGTTAAAGAAAAATTTGGCTTGGTTTTCAGGAAAGTGTTTTCCTAGAAAATTTGGGCGAAAAACACTTTTTGAAAGTTGTGAAAATTTTAGAAATATCATTATTTGCTGATTATATCAAATTTGATCCTCAAACTTTTGATTACTATATATAATTTGTTTTGAATATTTATTTTTCAATTTCATCTCTTAAAATTTAATTTTTATATTAACTTTGGTCCTTATTTTTATAATTGCTATTTGCTTTTTCATTATTATTTTTTTATTTAAATTTTTTATCTATCAAATTTGGTCCTCATTCTTTTGATTCTTACTTATTTTATTTGAAATAATTTATGAAATGTTAATTATTATTATTTTAATTTCTTCATCTTTTATTTTTTTTATTTTTTTAGATTTGATTTGTATTATTTTGATTATTATTTATTTTATTTAAGATAATTTATGAAATTATATTTTTTTTTCAATTTCATTCTCATTCAACTTTTTAATTTATAAAATTTGTTTCTCATTATTTTAATAAACTTGAGAAAAATAAAACATTAATAAGTTATTTTCCAGCTCATTTTTCATGACATAACCAAACACTAGAAAATATTTTTCAACTTATTTTCCATTACAGTACCAAACATCAAAAAATACTTTTTTGGAATTCATTTTCCAAAAAGAAACTACTTTCCAGCAAACAAACGAGATCTAAATAACCAAGAAAAAAATTTAGGGATCAAATTGAAAAAACAAAAAAATTACACAATTTATTTACATTTACAGTAATATATAAGAGGATGAACAGTGAAATCTTATGATGAGAAAAACCTACATCTTTTGATTTTATACTTCACATGTATTTTTTTTTATAGGAGATTATGTATATAGATCATGACTAATTGAAAGAAAATGTTAAGAAATGTATACTTTCATTAACTGTAAAAAACTATGAGTTTTGTGTGATGATCGTATTTATAAAAAATAAGTAATGGGAAAAGAAGATTTAAACTATTTTTTTTTTTAATTTTTTGCTACCTATTTGTATAACAGGGAATAGTCATTAATTTCCATCCTCGTATCCCATGCTAGAAATGACAAGACATAGGAACTTGCTGTAATATCCAGCCACAAAGAAATATCATCAGACATCAAATCACATAGAATCAAACAGTTAACAAAGATCGATGGGGAAGGGGACGCAAGGAAGGAAAGGTTCTTTTGAGGTTGCCCTGTCAAATCCTTGTTAAGAATGAGGGCTGTATCGAAATCATGGAACTCTGTCAAAAAATTCTTTTTTCTCTCTATCCCATGGACTTTTTAAGGTATATGAGGTCTCATGTTTGATTGTTTACATCAAGAAAAAATGTTAAAAACTTCACATTTACACACAGGTTGATATAACTTATAAGTTAAAAATAAATTTGATAAAGTAAAAAAAAAAAACATAAAAAAAAATGTATGCATTATAAGGCATGATTGCTTTGCCCAGCTTTTTATGGTTTGAAATGACATGAACAGCTTTTATGGATTAGATCTAGAATGACATGGTTAATTTTTATGGTCTAGAATGTGAGTGCATGCATGTTGTCGAGGCTCGTTATCAATGACTAAGTGAAGCTCTAACCAATGATGAGATCTAGATTTTACGATTACTGAGTGTATTTATATATAGACCAAGATCTTCAACTTTTTTCACAGAAAAAAAATTGATATATATGGTGGTTATTGAATGATGCTATAGTTGTTATGCCAAGTATACATGCCTTTGATTGAAATGTTGATGATGAACAATATTATTAGGGCAGAAAATAGTATATTCTCTGTATAGAAAAAGTTGAAGTTTGAATGTGCCATAAAAGATTCATGTGCATGGAAAGTTTGCGTGGAAAGACGACGAAAAAAGAATTATGCAGAGAGAAGCATGCCAGCTAGGTGTCGGGTGTCCTCCGCTGAGATTCCAGCTCGTTTGGGCTAGATTTCCAGCCTTAAGGCCAGCCGGCCGGCCGGGAAGAGTTTTTTCTCGGCACCATCAAAACTAAGTTATGCCAGGATTACTTTCTTCCAAACATTTCGATGGTGCCCTCTTACCATGTAAAAGTGAAGGTCATGCTCTCATTGTGATTGGTTATTCTCCAATGGAGTTGTCTGCCCTTTGGATAAAGTCCTCGCAGCCTCGTTCCATGGAATCCATCAGTTAAAAAGCCTTTTAAACTTCCAGCTCCGAGATTGTATGAATAAGATAAAAATATAAAACATTATCATCTGTAATTGAATAAAAAGAAAGAACACTTTAACTTTTAAGTATAATAGATGGGCGAGGATCGAAAAGGATAGAAATTTGGTTAGCTTTGGGTTCATGGCTGTGCAACTTGGAGAGCTGGTTTTGTTTTTTCCACCATTAATGTCAACAAGGCCCAATGAGTTCAGGATTTTTTAAGGGGAAAGAATCTATAGTCCCCACCACTGTAAACAGAGATAGTACCATACTTATTGATAGGAGACAACACCAAATTCTCCAAGCTAACTACTCATCATCATCATCCACATGAAACCCTACCATGTCTCGATCCCTCATTGGCCTCTCCCAATAACAATCAAACCTAAAGCCACACCACTCCCACACCTAACCAATCACATCTCACCACCTCTCCAAGCTATAAACACCTCTCACCTACCAAATTACTCTCACTCTTCATGAAAATTCATGCCTCATATTCACCATACCAATGGCACATCCTTGAAGGTCACATCCACCAATCAAATAATTCATAAAAACCGAGACCCCTTAGTTTTTCCAAATGGCAAGGTGTTACGCGCTGATACCAATGTGGAGAAGGTATACTAGGTGTAGTAGATCCCTGTCAAAGCAGTTCATAGTTGTCCCATTCAAAAAGCAAGATGTACACAAAACCTAACACATCACACACACAGCTTAGCAACAGTACTCACTCTTCAATTCTTTGGTCACACTGTCTGCAACCCTTGTAGGGCCACCCCCTCACGAGCACAAGCAAGACCACCACCAGTAAGTACTTGCACCAGGTAAACTTAGCTCCCCTCCATATGGTCCTCAAAGTTTAGAAGGCTAGTCATTTTAGCCTCTCAATCACCATTTCAAGCATCTTAAACCTCTTACTTGTAATTTTTTGTCACAATCCTCGCATAGAACCCCCTGAACACTTGAGACAACACATGGTAGCCATTTAGCTGTATTAAATTCCAAAAAGTGTCAACCTTTAACAATTCTCGGATGAAATCTCCTAGCCTTTCGGATTATTGATATTGCCCAAAATTGTGATTAGGGGTTAATATAGCCAAAATGAAAAATTTGAAGGATGATGCAATGTTACTCCCATCTCCCCCCTCCCCCTTTCTCCAAATAGATGAATTGTTTATTCTTTCCTTCTCTTTGGGTTGCTTGTTTGTATGGCAGTGTTATTATTGTACTACTTGACATTCCTTACCTCATAGCCTTTCCAATGTACAAAAAAACAAAACCAGGCTTGGATAGGGAAAAGGGCAGAAAAAAACAGGAAAAGAAACAATAAAAATGGAGCTTGTGGTTGTGGTCCTGACTCTTTTTCACCTTTTATCCTTTACTTACTACTCTAATTCCCACCTCAAGCATATATCTTTCCTTTCTTTTTTGTCATTCTTTTGACCCTTTGGAACCTCACTTTTTGAACCCAAGTTTTCTTTTTTCTTTAATTTTTTTTCTTCCAAAAAGAAATGGATGGTAAGGGGAAGCAAATTAGGATGGTGATGGGGAGGGAAGTAATGAAGAAGGATAGTGCTGATGACTCTTCAGATGATGAAGGGTATGAGCAAAACCAGATGGGGTTTATGGAAGATGAATTTTTCGAGAGTAACAAGAAAAAGAAAGTGGTAGTTACTGCTGCTGCTGCTGCTGGTGGTGGTGGAGGAAGGAGGGTGTCAAGTGGCGGTGGAGGAGGGATGAGGTGTTGTCAAGTAGAGAAGTGTACAGCTAATCTGACTGATGCAAAGCAGTATCATAGGAGGCATAAGGTTTGTGGACATCATGCTAAGGCTCAGGTTGTGCTTGTAGCTGGAATTAGGCAGAGGTTTTGCCAGCAATGTAGCAGGTTAGAAATGAGTGCCCTTTTTTTTTTTTGTCATTGTTTTAGCTGAATATGTGGAAAAGTTTGATCTTTGTGTCTAATTGTGGTCCATAATGTTGAAAAGCTTTAGCTTACTGTTGTTTCATTAAATAATTGCAAAGTTTCAAGTGTCTTTTTTTCTCGCTTTACTTAAACTAAACAGTGTAGAAACAAAGATTCATATATGGGGTTGATCCCAACTTGGCTTCCAAGTAATTTGGATTTTAGGTTTCTTGTTTTGCCTTAATTGCTGCTTATATAACCTGAATTTGATGCCTTTAATAAGAAAGTCTCATCTTCATTTCTTACCATTTCCCTTTTTGGGAAAATCTGGGGTGACTAGCTGGGGTTGTCAAAGTTTACTGCTGTTGATCATCCGCTTTTCCCTGGTGTAGTTTGCTTCTGATAAGAGAAGATGCTATTTTTTTTGGGCGGCCCC
>Ga0325410_1001424_pt1 | contig 26489 bp, 20 predicted proteins | sample PopdelMetagenome_16_FD_206182 | JGI IMG/M metagenome (GOLD analysis project Ga0325410, IMG submission 206182) | Populus deltoides microbial communities from Bellville, Georgia, United States - Xylem-PdIQD-R3 | ecosystem: Host-associated > Plants > Phyllosphere > Stem > Wood/Secondary xylem...
CTTCACATCCATGACGGTGTTGAAAATGTTCTCAAACATGTTCTTTTCGATGTGCATGACGTCAAGGTTATGGCGGAGCAGATTGGTCTTCCAATAAGGAAGCTCCCAAAAGATACTTCGCTTTACCTAATTATAGGTCAAACCAAAACCAGGAAACTTTTGCTTACCTGATTGAAGGCCAAACACAATGTCACCATACTTTGAGACAATATCATGCAATTCTTCACCAGAAAGACGCGGGGATGCAACAACTTTTTCAACTCAGCCAACAAAGAAATGTTTTCTGTTCTTTCTGTACTTGTGATTAAGTGGCAAAAAACGACGGTGACAGTAAAAAAAAAGAAGCTTTGCCTCCATTTGCTAGCGTGAATGCCTTGTTGTTTTCCATGCAGTATGGACATGCGAGTTTTCCATGCGTGCTCCAACCAGAAAGCATTCCATAAGTTGGAAAATCATTGATAGTCCACATCAAAGCCGCCCTCATAATAAAATTTTGTTTCCTCAATATATCATAAGTCAGAGCTCAGGAGGACCACAACTACGCCAACTCATCAATCAACGGTCGAAGAGAAACATCTATATTCTGCCCCGGGCTGCTTGGATCGGGTATGACAGTAGATAAAAACATGAACTCCGGCCTCATACACATTCTCGGTGGCAAGTTATAAACTATGAGTATGACCGGCCAACAAGAATAAGGAGCAGCAAATGACCCAAATGGGTTGAATCCATCTGTACACAACCTAAAATGCACATTCCTTGATTCAGCTGAAAAGTGAGGATGAACACTGTTAAAGCGTTTCCACGCTTCGCCGTCAAAAGGATGAACCATCACTCCATCAACCACCTGGTGTGCTTGGTGTCATGTCATGTGCTCAGCAGTCCTTGGTGACATGAATAACCTCTGCAGTCTAGGTGTGATCGGGAAGTATCTAAGTTTTTTATATGCCACTAGAGTCTTTCCCCTGCAAGTTCTAGGTTTGTAACGGGAATGCCCGCATGTCATGCACTCGGTCATCTCAACATTTTCAAGGTAGTATAACATGCAGAAGTTAGGGCACATGTCAATTTTCTGGTATCCTAAACCGAGGGGTTTCATCATGGACTTGGCAATATAGAAGTTCTCTTTCAGCCTGTTCCCTGCAAGTAAAATGCTTCTCACCCATTCAATAATCTTGTCATACCCGGCCTCAATCAACCCATGATCTGACTTGATGGTGAACACCTGTGCTACGGCCGATAATTTACTGTGGTTCGTGCAGCCATCCCATAATGGTTCGTCAGAATCTTTCAACAAATCAAAAAACCTAGTTGCATCTAAATTAGTTTCTTCTTCTATGATTGGACATTGACTGACATTACCTTGATTCATTCTTATTGCATCCATAACCATATTTCTGTAAGGATTAGTGTTGTCATTTGCCGCTTCATGCATGTTGCTAGCACTAGAAGTAGAACCAACCACCGTTTCTTCCATTCTCCTCTTACTAACATATACTTCTCCATGTGCATACCAACACTGGTAATTCTCCATAAACCCTTTTGTGTAGAAGATGCATCATTACAACATCTGGATGCAGATACTTTTTATTTTGACACTTCCTGCATGCACACCTAATACCGCCTCTAGTAAAATTTCTAGGAATAGATGTTGCGAAATTAATAAAACCCTGAACCCTGTTACAATAATCCATCCTTCGCAATTCTTAGGGTGAATCTCGATACATCCATGAACGATCATCCATGATTTATATCGAACCTCTATAAAATTATGATGACATCATGTATTAATTAACTAAGTTAGGTAAATAAACTTGCAAAAATATTACTTTACCTTGAGATTATCCAACAAACCAATCACAACTTCTCATAAATATTAAATATTCATTATCATTTATCAACGTCCATACAAATTAAAATATATAAATTTACAGAAATTACCACTCCGCAATACCATTGACAAAACTTTAAACGGACCCATTAAGTAAGCTATTAATTATTTCAAAACAGCACATGTACTTCGGTAGTTCCATAAAGTTTTAACAATTTACAAACAAATACAATCTTACAAAATCTAAAACAAACCATAACAGGTATAGAATTATACATTCATATACTACAAGTTTGTTTGAGAAATAACAATACAACATGTACATCTACTAACAAAATACATATACTAAAAAAACAATAAAATTGACATTTAATTAAATGTTAAAATTTAAAAAGATAGAATTACTTACAAAAATTGATAAAATCTGTCAGTAAATCAGAACACGAATGTTGTGACCACAAAACTTCAAGAAATATAACTTGTTGTGCTGATATGAAGGAGATTTTTGTTTGGGGGGAGGGGGGCTGGTTGTTTGCAGATGGGGAGAGTTGAGATTAGGAAGAAGAAGGAGAAATAGGGGAGGAGAGGGTCAGTAGATTGGACATATATTAACTTTTCCCGACGGTTTCACTGACGGACACTCCGTCGATGAAACCGTCGATGATTCTGACGGAACAATCGACACGTCACTATACGGATCTGCCATTTCAAATCTGTCGGTGATTTCATCAGCAATATAAATGGCGGTCGCTGTACGGGCTGTCTTTTTGAATCCGTTGGTAATCTTGTCTGAAAAAATAACCCGCCAAAACCTCCACGTCAGCGACCCACCTTTTTTTTACGATGGAAACTTTTCCGTCCGTAATTCAGTCAATAACTACTGACAAAAAGTAATGAAAACTTTCTGTCGGTAGTTACCGACTGAATTACAGATGAAATATTGTCTGTCGGTAATTTCGACCTCAATTTACTGATAGAAATATTTCGTCAGTAAATCCGTTGCTATTTAGTGAATTTCTGGTAGTGACATTTGATCTACAAGGGAAGCATGCGTGGATCCTTCTCAAACCAAAACAAAGCATGTCTAGCCTAAAATTATGCCAAATATTCTGTCATTAATTGTATATTTTGTAGTTGATTCTAAGGTTGAATTTTATAGTTGTTTATTGTAACAGTAGCATAACTTTAGTCTTACCATTTACAAGCTTCCTAAATTAGCCTCTCAATCACTCTGTATATAACATACAACTTCTATCAATAAAGTGTGGAAGAACCTTCATTGAAATCATGACAATATTTTCTATTCTACATGGTATCAGAGCTACTGATCTCTAACGAGCCATTGATCCAAGTCACCACAATGTCTTCCTTTCCCGATCAAAATCCAAACTTTAACCTCAATACCCAACCTTCCTCCGCAGCAGATAAACTCCTCATTGCTTTCAAAATCACTGCCCAAAACAATGAAAAGTTAACTCCCTCCACCTTCCCTCAATGGTGTGCTTAATTTGACGCACTCCTTATTGGTTATGATTTACTTGACTATGTCGAAGGCACCCTTTCATGTCCATCCTCCACTAGTACAACCGCTTATGAGCTGTGCAAGATCCATTGGGTCCGACAGGATAAACTTATCCTGAGTGCTATTTCAGCCTCCACATCTCCTTCAATCACCTTACTCATTGCTACGGCAAAGACCTCTTATGAAGCTTGGAAAAAGTTAAAAAATCTATATGTTAGTCGATCAAGAACTTATGTTATGCAGTTAAAGGAGGAAACTCACCTTAATCCAGCATGGAAATTGGTCAATCATAGAGTATCTCCACGCTGTGAAGGCCTTGGCTGATGAAATAACCATTATTGATTATTCAATCTCGGATGATGACCTAACCCTTTATCTACTGAATGGTTTAGGTCCAAATTTTCAAGAGATTGTAATGCCTATTTGAGCTTAAGAATCATCATTGGCCTTTGAAGAGTTGCATGATCTTCTGGTTGGTTACGAGGCATATCTGATATGCTTGGAAGTTGCAATGCAACAACAGGTTACCTCTACTAACTCCACAAAGACAAAGCAGTCTACACAATGAGGGGTCAATAGTGGTCCTTCAAGTGAAATGCTACTTCACGATGGCCTCACGGCTCTAACCCAGGCCAAAACTTTAATGGAGCCCAGCATGAAAGACATCGCTCCAACAACAACTCTAGCAGGCCTAATAATTCCAATCGACATTACCAACCCAAATGCCAAATTTGTGATCAATTAGGCCATATTGCTAAATCTTGTCCCCAACTCCATTCATAGAATATCTCCATCAATTATGTTGCAACCTCTACTAGAAAGGATAAAAATTGGTTACTTGATTCAGCTGCTTCTCATAATATCACGGGTGATCCAATTTAAGTATTCATTTCGAATATGATGGAACTAACGAAGTAATTCTCAGTGATGGTTCAGGTTTGGCAGTCTCATACACTGGCTCTTTGGTTTTGCACTCTCCTCACCGAACTTTTACATTATGTGATACCTTTTGTGTTCCAAACCTCTATAAAAATTTACCAAACAAAATAATATCTTTATTGAATTTCACCCTTTTTATTTTCTTGTGAAGGACAAGATCATGAGGGGGGGATCCTATTAAAAAGAGCATGTGACAATGGCATATACACCTTTCCAGAATAAATGGTGACATCCAAAAAGGTTGCTAATGTGCATAAACAAACATCTATTGATGGATGGCATAAGCGTCTTGGGCATCATTCTTTTAAAATTGTTTATCATTTTGTTAAGAATTTTCCCTTCCTATTTCCTCAACCAAAATTTTATCTTCATTATGCTATTTATGTTATATTAATAAAGCACATCAACAACCCTTTCATGTCAATACTCTCCAAAGTTATGCGCCACTTGAACTTATTTACACAGATATGTGGGGTCCTGCTAGTTATACTGGAATTGATGGATCATGATATTACCTGATTTTTGTTAATCATTATAAAAATATGTGGTTTTATCCAATGGTCACTAAATCTGGTGTTTCTAATATTTTTCCTCAATTCAAAAATTTTGTTAAAACCCATTATAAAAAAATTGATCAAAACATTATACTCTGACAATGGTGGTGAGTTTATCGCTTTAAAACCCTTTCTCTTGCTTCATGGCATAACTTGTTACACCACTGCTCCACACACCTCATAATAAAATGGTGTCTCTGAATGTCATCATCGTCATCTAGTTCAAATGGGCCTTACACTTTTTCATGATGCAAATCTTGACCTCTCACATTAGCCATATGCCTTTCAAACAGCCTCTACTCCAAGGACAACCACCTTTCCAAGCTTTTTTTGGTCAACCACCAAATTATTTGAAATTAAAAAATTTTGGATGTGTTTGTTATCCTTTCACATGGCCCTATAACTCTAATAAAATGTAGCCTAAATCCAAAGCCTGTATTTTTCTAGGTTATTCACCAACTCAGAATGCATACAGGTATTTTGAACATCATACAAAAAAACTTTTCATCCCATGCCACGTGTTGTTTGATGAAAATCAACAACACTCCAATGCTAATCCAGACCACTCAAGACCCTTACAAGTCTCTTCCCCACCTCTCTGGTGCCCAGCGGACTATAGTGCCTTCATCAATATTATCCGACGCACCAGCATCATTGCTACCTCCGGAAGGCTCCCCTACCATTATCGCATCCTCCTCAGGTACTTTCAGACCCTATGTTTCTTTACTTTATAATTCTTTGCCAGTACTAGATTACACCACCACTCATTTGAATCCTCCTCTAGATGACAATTAAACTATTTCTTCTTTAAATTTGCAATCACAATCTCATGACTTTTCTATTGATACACATCTAGGTCTAGATCATAATCTCCTAAACCCAAATTCCATAAACCCTACCCAAACAAATAATCCTACCCAACGCACTCATAACATGACCACATGATCAATGAACCAAATTTTCAAACCAAAATAGATCAATACAGTGTTCAAATATCCTCTCTTAGACTATAGAACTAACAAGTGTGAGACAAGCCATTTCTCAACCTCACTAGTGTGTGGTAATGTCCACTGAGCTCACCGCTCTAATGAAACATAAGACTTGGGACCTAGTTTCACCACCTTCAAACTATAAATTGGTGGGTTGTGAGTGGGTATTATAAATTAAAAGAAAGGTTGATGGGTCAGTGGATAGATTCAAAGTCCATTTAGTTGTTAAGGGTTATAATCAACGTCCTAGTGTTGATTACAAAGAAACCTTCAGCCTTGTGGTTAAACCAGGAACTATTAGAGTTGTATTATCTATTGCAGTCATGAATGGATGGGATTTAAGGCAAATGGATGTCAACAATGTCTTTCTAAATGATGAATTAAATGAGATTATTTTTATGATGTAACCCCTGGGGTTCAAAGATTTGTCCAAAACTAACCATGTTTGCAAGTTAAGAAAGGTGATCTACGAGCTTAAACAAGCCCCATAGTTTTGGTACACAACACTAAAAAATGTCCTCCTTTAGTTGGGTATGCAAAATTCCAAGGCAGACTCTTTTCTCTTTATTTATAGCCAAAACTCAAATCTTTATTATTTCCTGGTTTATTTTGATGATCTTGTCATCATTAGAAATAATTCAACTTTTGTGGCCAACATTATTAAGCAGCTGGGTGCTGTGTTTTCTCTCAATGACATGGGTTCTCTTTATTTTTTCTTGGGGATTAAAGTAATTCCCACTCGAGCCAGATTGTTCCTATGGACAACTTAGAGTTTTGTAGAATCATTGGCAGCCTTCAATACCTTTCTTTAACACATCTAAACATCTCATTTTTTGTTAATAAACTCTCTCAATTTATGCACAAGCCAACTATAAATCACTAGACAACAACTAAGAGGCTTCTTCGCTACTTAAAACAAACCATTTTCTATGTTATTCAGATCCAAAGAGCTGAAACTTCGATATTAAAGACTTACTTTGATGCTGATTGGGCTGGCAATATAGACGACCACACGTCAACTTCTATATATATTAGTTTTCTAGGATCTAACCCCATTTCTTGGAGCTTAAAGAAACAAAAAGTAGTTGCATGTACATAACAAAGGTTGAATACCGAGCACTAGCTGCTGTAGCATCCAAGATAATATGGCTATCCACTCTTTTCAAAGAACTAACGTTTCTAATCTCAGAATCTCCATAATTGTTACGTGACAATCTCGGCGCCACTCATCTTAATTTTAACCGAGTTAAACATTCGCCAATGAAACATATTCAAATCGACCTCCACTTTGTATGTGACTTGGTGCAAAAAGGAAGCCTCCAAGTCAAACATATACTTACTGAAGATCAAATGGCTAATTTGTTAACAAAGCCATTGTCAAAACAATGCAATGAATTGTTATGTAACAAGATTGGTCTTGCCGATGGAAGCTCAATCTTGCGGGGGCATATAAAGGAAGCATGCATGGATCCTTCTAACCAAAATAAAGCATGTCTAGCCTAAAATCATGCCAAATATTATGTCATTAATTATATATTTTGAAGCTGAAGCTGATTCTAAGGTTGAATTCTATAGTTGTATATTGTAACAGTTGCATAACTTTATCCCTACCATTTAAATGCTTCCTAAATTAGCCCTTAACCACTCTGTATATAACATACAACTTCTATCAATAATGTGTGGAAGAACCTTCATTGAAATTACAACAATATTTACTATTCTACACGATGTCTCTATATAGGTCACTATAACTCGATGACCAAACCGATTTTATCATAAAATGACCTTGACTCTAATCAATTGGTTTCAATAACCTAAACTTGACATTAACTCCTATTGTAATAACCTTTATACATCCAATGCCTTCACTCGACCAAGCAATAATATACAACACATTTGACCTAAGTTGAAGCATTCACATCCTACATCCGTAAAGCCTAAGGTGTTGGTATTTTTTTAAGATATGAAAATAGTAGAAATGATAATTTTTTAAAAAAAATTGAGTCCTAAAGATCTTATTAGATAATGGTGCCATTTGTTTTTGTAGTGCAAAAATATTTTTGAAAAAAATTAAAAATTGTTTTAGCTACAAATTATTTTTTGTTTGTTTTTATATCGTTTTGATGTGCTGATGTCAAAAATAAATTTTAAGAAATAAAAAAAATTATTTTTATGTATTTCCAAGTGAAAAATACTTTGAAAAGCAACCGCTACCACAATGTCAAATGGGCTCAATAAAGGTTGTTTAGGGTTTGTGTGAAGATTACCACAAGATCAGTTCTTCCTTCTAGGGTTTGATCAACTCTTTTAAGCTGAGTTATTGCAAACCACAAGTCATCTAATTGTTTAATATCTAACAATAATCCATATGCATCACCAAATTAGAAATTTCTTAAACCCTTTTATAAGTGAGTGATTGTCATCCCTTGAGTTCTAGTTCTTTTATTTTCTTTATTTTTTTTATCTGTATAGGTGTGTTCATGTATTTCTGGTGTTGTTAAGAAAAATATAAGACATAGTATACTATTTATGAGGAAAACCTAATGTCCCTATTAATGATAAAATATCACTTTACCTTCTACAAAATATCATATATTTTATTTGAGGATAATTATTAGAAATTTATGCAATTAAGTCCTTCCTTGTTTTTTCTAGATCTAAAATTATAATTTCGTGTATTAATTACATTCTAGTTCTTAATTTCTAAATGTATTTATAATCAAGTTCCACTTGATCAATCATTAATTTCATACCAATAATTATTAATGTGTGTGAACCATTAGATTTCTAATATGTTGGCTTAAATATAAATCATAATCTAACAAAAAAAAGTTAAATAATTTAACTTATGATCAATTTAACAAATTAATTAATTTATATTAGAAGATTAAGTTTAGCATCTACAACATGTCAGGATCCCCCAAATGTTAAAAAAATCATATGTGACTTGACTTAATATTTTCAATGATTGGTTTCGTAGTGTAAATGCTATTCATTTATCAAAAAAGTTTTGATTTGACTTGAGTATGAAAAGTGTATGCTTTATCAAATCATGTTTATTCCCAACAGCATAATTATTGATTCTCTTAATAAGATTTGAAATTCTTTCCAAAAAGCATTCCATGTTGCACATATATTTCACAATCAATATCATTCGAGAATATATGGAATATCTTTTCTAATTCATCTAAGGTGATGAATCCTTACTTGATCATATAAATACCTTCATATAGTTTATATTATATCAAATATTTATCAATTTGTTACCCTTGATTAATGAAACAAGCAGCTAGCATCAAACATAGCATTTTATATACAAGATAACCTAGGGTGATGAATCTCTTATGTTGTTACCTATTTTTTACTATCAAAACAAGAAAAAAAATAGAAAACAAAATCCAAAAATACAAGAGGATAAACATAAAAAAGCCCAGAAGATTGCCCAAGTTGGTGATGAAGGACCAAAATGACAAGTGAAAAATTTTAAGGACTAGAATGTACAAGATTGGCAAAATTGACGACCTAATTCTAATTGACAAAAGACTCATTTGGTGAAACTATTATTTTTTGGGGTAAAGAAATACAACTTGGATGAGTAAGGACTCAATGAGGCTTTTGGAAGGCTTAATCAATTTTATTAAGGACTTGATTGCAAGGAAAATCAGTTTTTTGGAGTCAATTTGAGTTTAATTGAAATAAATTGAAGTTTGGGGACTAAAATTGAACTTTGAAAAGTTTAATTGGTTAAATCAGGGGCTTAATTATAAAAAATTTAAATTTTGATAGCCAATTAGATGATTGATTGAATAAATTCAAAACCAAAGACCAAATCGTAAAAGGCGCGACACTTCAAAGGCTAAAATCGACCAAATTGGGGGCCAAATTGAAGAAAATTAAAATTTTGATGGTCAATTAAGGTTCTAAATGCATATATCAAAAACCAAGATCCAAGATGAAAATGAAACTAAACTCCAGGGTTGATGATTGAGTTTAGCAAGGGTGAAATTGCATGAAATTAAGAGTATATGAGGGAATTAAGGGTGCAATTCAAAGCATTTAGAAGAACAAGGACTAAAATGAAATCTATTAAATCACAAATTAAAAACCCTAATTTTTAGGGATTTAACTCAGACGACGCATTGTTCAGCTTCTACTTGTTTTCTTCCTTGGCAATTCATGATGATGAGTGGCACATTCCAAAAAGCTTGTTATAGAGTTCTAGACTACCAAATGACATGCGGTTTTTTGCAAATAAAAGAGGAACATCACCTCCCCAACCCTATTTCCATGAAATTGAATATTTACATCCCAATTCTTCCATAAAAGTCCCTAACATATTATTCCTAATCAGCCATCACTTAATTTTCAAATTCTAGACTGATTGAGTTGACACTTTCAAGCAAGTCAATATGGAGCTACAAACCTTCAAATTGAATAAGATTGGATCCAAAAAAATTATATGCACCCCCTCTAGCAACTTTAAGTGGTCTTTAATGATGATGATGTCAGAATTGCTTCAATAAAGCCTCGAAAGTAGCCAACTTTAGTTAGCCTTGACTAATATACCTATTAGTGCAAAACCACCTAACCGTTTTGTGTGCTCACACTTCATAGATCCTAAAGGGTTCTTATCTAGGGCTATAAATCATTCTCTCAAGATTAAAAGGTGAAGAATGCATGCTTTTGTCTCCAAGCAAAGGAAAACCACCTAGGCCAAAACCATAATTGCAAAAACCATTGAAGGACAAATGTTCAAACTGTGAAATTTTGTCTAGAACTCTCTCATTTAATCAATGAGCTCAACTTTGATCAATCTTTGATAAAATCCATCAAAAACCCTAGAAAAAACTTATAAATACCATTGGAAGTTCAAGTTGAATGGAGGGGGAAGAAACAGAGAAAAAAAGGAGAGAAATACTAAGAAAATACCCTAGTTATGAAGGTTTATGAGCCTAAAATAAGGTTTTTTCATCTTTGAAAGGGCAATAAATTTGCGGAAACAAAACTTTACAAAGAAAAGCAAATAAAGGCAATAGTTATTCTAAGGGTTTGAAAGTACATTTCTTAACCTAAAAGAGGAGTCCATATGGCTTGTTTGATTTGATTTTGATTGTCATTTGGTTTATGTTTATGTTTATGTTTATGTTTATAAGTACATTTCTTAACCTATAAATACCCTTTAAATTCTAAAAACAAGAGTGTTTGTTTTTTATTTGTGTGAAAAATGAATAATAGAAAAATATAAACTCTTTGCCTAAATAGTTTAGGGGGTATAAATAGCCTCTAAACCTTTTCATGTTGCTTGTATGGAGGGGTTAAAATGTTATTTCCTTTTGATATTATTGACGAGGGATAAATATCTCTTACATAATATTAATATTGATGGAAATATGGCAGGCCTTTAGGAGACTCTCATATACCTAAGGATGTAGAGAGATGATTATTCTTTACTTTTAACATCTTAAACAAACAAAGTCTTGTGACCCAACATGGAATCTATAATAATTGTTAGTTATATATGCATTTGGACCTGGAATGATCCCAACCCCAATGGTGATGAGTGTGACAGCTTATTAGACTCACATGTACTTGGACTCAGCTTGTAGCTAAGCCCATGGATGTTAGATCTAGTATATTGTCAAACCTATATGTACTTAGACTCAGCGTGTTGCTAAGTCCAAGGTTATTAGGTCTGGCATCTTGTCAGCCCTACATGTACCTAGGTTCAGCACATAGATGAGTCCAAGGATGTTAGGTCTAGCATCTCACCAGACTCACATGTATTTGGGCTCAACACGTAGCTAAACTTAAGGATGTTGGGCTTGGAAGCAAGCCAGACCCATGTTATATAGGCTTGGCACTTTTCCATGCCTATGTATTCTGGGTTATTGCCATGTCTTTACCTCTTTTAAACATGAGCTTTAAACAAAAATAACATATATAAAATATGTTGATCAATCAAGAATAAATTCAAGCGACATTCATCCATAAAAGAATAATTTTTGAAATAATTAGCCAAACATAAGAATATAATGAGTTATTACATTTTATGCTCCATAACACTATATCAAACATGTCCTTATAGCAAATGATATCCTTTACATTTGGGCTAAAATGTTATATGATTTTTTGTTTCGACTTGGGGCAAAGTGAAGTTAGATACAATTCATTAGTGTGTTCACACGATACTATAGAACTATTTTTAAAATCTGTTTTCATTTAATTCTATGTAATGTAGCTATTTTAACTTGGAGCAAAGTTATGCTAAATACAATTTTTTAGAATGCTTGCGTGATGTTATGGAGCTATTTTTAAAATTTATTTTCATTTAATTATAGGATGACTAGAATAAATGTTTATCAAAATTTTAATTATTTAAATTTTATAAAAAAACATATATCTTTAGTTAAAATCCCCTTTTCTTGTTCATCTATTTTTATTTTTATTTTTATTTTTTTGAAAAACAAAACATGTATTTGGTATTAGAACCATGATTTTTTGAATAAGAATAAGAGCAAATGAGAAAAATAAAAAAATTAAAAGTAGAAGGGCCAAACCGAAATATCTTATATATACAAATTAAACACCGAGGGTTAAATTAAAAAAAAAATTTCAATAAAAAGAAAAATGACTAAAAAAAGTAATCAAAACTAAAAGGCTTGAATCTGAAATAACAATAACAATAAGGACCATAGCACATTCACCAAGGTATGAGAGAAAAATGAAGGAAGTAAAAAAAGAAAAGGTCATGAGCGATACACCGACTGCATTTGGAGAGCATGTGCTATCTATAATAGAAGAGGAGACAGCGAGAAATAAATTTAAGATGAAAAAAACTCATTTTTTATCGCTGAAAACCATCGTCCGCGCCGCCCAAAAATATTGCGGCTCCAACGTGTTGGCGTGTGCTCTGCACAGGCCAACAACTTTTCAAACATAAAATTATTATTTTAAAGGTAAATTACTTTACTTCCCTTAACCAAATTTACAATTATCAAAAAAACTAAGTCTAAAAGACCTAAAAACCCCTTACTACAATGAATTCAATGTCTTGCATTTAAGGTTATATGTGTAATTCTATTGCGTATGAAAAACAAAAATACTTAAATACCCCTACTTGAGACTACTTATTTTTTTACTCTTAAGGATATTTTGGTTATTTTACTATTCATTAAAACATTGAATAGACAAAAATATTCTCAAACAAATCAATAATAACTAATATACCCTATAAAAATATTAAAATAACCTTGTTCAAAGATATGTATTTTTTTATGGGAATGATGATTGTACTTCAGTGGTGAATAAAACAAATGTAAGAAAAGCTACATGTTTGGTTAGCAAACGGAACATGTTTTATTAAATACCATGGAGGGTGGTTAGAAGGTATGCTCCCTTCTAACACTAGAAAAAATTTATTAAATTTCTTTAAATATATTATAAAGGGTAAGTTTGTCTTTAAGATCACTTGGAGAAGGGAATTAGTCTTAGTTGATCTCTTATTATAAAAAAAATTAAAATCTATTATAAAATACACTAGCCAACAGAGTCATAAAAATCAGAAACATGTAAGATCACTCAAACGTAGATATAAATTAAATAAAATGCTATACTTTTCATGATTAATTAGATATAAATTAAATAAAATGCTATACTTTTCATGATTAATCAGTAGAATACCTCCGGCGTAGAGAGAGATTTTGGGGGACTCTGCTCGCAAATTTTTCATGAACATATAATGAGGTATCGATATCACACAGGTAACCTCCTTTCCTGTTGGATATTAAGGTTTTAAATGCCTTTGCTCGATGAAAGAAGAGTTTGTCTGTTTTGTGGGCGGTTGCTACCAAATTTGTTACATCAATTCTCTCTTCTCCCCACTCTAATAGATAGACCTTTCGGTGGCAGCTGCTAACAGCCGTATATGGTATTGATATTTTTGGTTCTCCCCATCTAATATCCTGAATCTCATGCATTTGGGAGGGTAACATTTGCATGAAAATAGATGCATAGATTATTGGAAGAACTTAAATTTGATTTGATTTTGATCACGGATCGCCGGCTAGCTTTAGAATTTTTGCTGTTTCAAACTATCTGACCCCAGTAGGAAAAGTGGAAAACCTATGCCTTTTTTTCAAGTGCTTTTATTTCAAATGTTAGTAAACTTAAATCATTTTTAATGACCAATTTACCCTTCTAAAAAACAATCGATGAATTGGCTATTGGGAAAATATAGTTTTTTTACAAAGTTCATTAGTCATTATCAAATTGATCGAGAACAAGTATGTCTCGTATTTTTAAAAGTATAGTGAAATGACTAAATTACATTTAAAAACAAATTTTATTTAACTAGCATTCATGGGCTTTTCATATTTTCATCCTTGCTTTCTGGTTATTATCAAGTTAATGAAGGGGCAATTTGATACTTCATATAATTTTAAAACGTTATGAATCAACGAGTATTATTAGATGATCCATTAAAGGTACTAATTGGACCTATTACAAGATTTGAAACTCAAGGGATCTAAGAGAGATTTATTGGTCTGATTCTAAATATTTCGATTAACAAGTTGGAAATATATAACACTACATCTTTATGTACTTTTTGGGCCATATTTGAAGCTACAAGAGAAATTTTGTTGCAATTTCAGTTGGGCTAGAAACTAGATATCTCAAGTTTTTCATTCATTATGGTAGGCTTAGTAATTCATCCAAAGAAAAAATGGCGTGTTTAAAGTTAGGCCTGAAGTTGTTGTAAGATATTTGCTATTTGTTTTCTTATGATTCATGGACTTCTTATTTAGCAAGGATTCCTTTTTTTATAAGGAAAGCATAGGTGGCAACAATTGGGATTATTTTGGCAAGGATTTCCAAGTCAACAACTTGTGCTTTTTTTTTCCTCTCATTAGCAAGATTTTCATATCATTCAAGGGCACTAGAGATGGTTTTGAGCTTATTGTTTTTCTAATTCTCAATCCTATCTTTGGATTAAGTTGAATTTTTCCAAAAGTTTTAAAAGGTCTTGTTTTATATTGGAGTAAATTCTAAGGTCAATAGGATACCAAGAAGATATTGTGCGAGAATTATATTATTTTTCTAGTTGATTTAGGATTCTTTTTCCTTTTTTTATTAAGAACTCTATTATTATTTACCTACTATTATTTAGGATGTTTTTACCTATTATAAATAGTGTTATTTAGCTTGTATTTAGGTTTTATAGAATAAGAAGTAGATATAAATAAAAGTTGTGTGTAAGAGTTTGTTTTTACTCTTGGTTCCTTATGGAACTACTTTAACTTATCAAATAATTAACTAAGCTTTATAATGTCTTCTATACTTCTTGTTCACATCTTGATTATAGGTGTTGGGCGGGGGTTGGTTACTTATAGTCTTGGTGTCTAGGTACAAATTATCATTGTCTTAAGCTCAATCATAAGCATAAGTTTAGCTTTCATGGGAAGGGTCAATTTGACTATAAGTTTCTGGATCTTTATATCCACAGGGTTCACATCAATTGGTATCAAATCAAGGCTTTAAAATTAGGTTATATCCCTTTATCTTTTAGTTTCTGTGTTATTTCATCATTGTCATCTTCTAAAACCTAGTTTTGGTAAAGCTTAAAAAACAAAAAGAATCCTTACTAAATGAGAAGTCTATAAATCATAAAGAAATAAATAGCAAAACTTATATAGTAACTTCTCACCTAAATTCCTTGTTAATCCAAATATCCAAAATCATCCTAAATTCCTTTTAGATCCTTTTAGTTTCAGACCTTATAACAAATTCAATTAGTACCTCTAATGGATCCTTTGGTGATGTTTGCTAATTTGTATCAAGTTGGTTGGCACATGCAACATATGTAGGAATAGGTGGGAGGAACCCACGGTATTTTGATGGTCGATGCGGCATCTTTCAATGTCCAAATAATAGCTTCCGCAATGACATTGGAAATGTCAAGGCGTCTCCTCTCACGTGGGGCAGTGTGTGTCATTGTTTTTGTCATGACGTGCACGACGTTGAATGACGGAGCAACCTCTTGGAATTGAAAGGGTCTTGGGTTTAATCATAAAGTTATGATTTACATGAGTCACCACCTAGTATCATAATCTCTAAGAAACCTATAGTCTGCAAGCCTAGGTAAGGAGACTAGTTTGTGTAAGGAAAAGACGCATCACTCTCTGTGCACCCTACCTAAAATAAGCTGCATTGATGATTAATTGTTTTTCTACATCATGTTTCTATCCATTGGTCTTATATAAAGTTCAAAACAGATCTCCCTTCGTGAGGAAGTCTCTATTTTGTTGAGTTCAATCTTAACTGTTCTAAGGTCTATATTTAGCATCACATTTATTTTCTATTTTGTATCTTTAATATCTAAGGGTATACTTTATAATGTAATTTTATACCCTCAAATATTAAAGTGTACAACTAAATCCTAACACTCTTAATACTAATTAAACAAATTCATTGTTGTGGGATTTTTGGTATTTTGGCAGAATCCTAATGGATAATCCATAAACTAGTTACGATATCAATTTTTTATTTTTAAAACATGATAAAAATGTGATTTTATTTTTAAAAAAAATATGCATGAAAAACCTTTAGGATTTGACAATAAGCATGAAAACAAAACATATTTTTTTATTTTTGAAATTATGAATTTTTTTGAAATGTTTTTGGATTTTTTGAAATTTCATAGAAAAATCAGATATTTTTAATATTGGCTTTGTATCTTACAGTGTAAGTATGCAACCTAATATTTAAATGAAATTCTTGAGAAAAAAACATATTTTTGTGTTTGCTTAAATAAGGAAATTTTTCTAAATTTTGAAATTTTTTTGAAATCTCGGAAAAAAATAAAGTATTTTTAATACCGGGTTTGTATTTTATAGTGTAAGTATACACCTCAATATTAGGTAAAATTGCTAGAAAAGCATGCGAGGAACCCATAAATATTTTTAAAATGGTCCTTGAATTATTTCATAATTGTTTGAAATTTTTAAGGGCTTATTTGGATAAACACCAAAATAAAATCAAATTTAAACTAAAGGAAAAGGTTTAGGGCATGTTTGCCAAACACACCTTTAGCCTAAAATCAGAAACATTAAAAATGCCTTAAGGCTGTGTTTGGTAAACACGCCTTAAGGACCCAAATAAGGCCTTATTCCCTTAACAAAATTAGAGCAAGCCAAAGACGCTCTTAACTTTTAAGTTGTGCTTGGCCCAACTACATGGGCCAGGTTTATTGGATCTAAGGCCTAACGCATGCACACGGGTTGGGTTGAGGCCCAGACCAAGCTAGGTTTTTTCTAACCCAACAAACTTTCTTCTTTTTTTCCTAAATAAACATGGGTTGAACCCAGCCTAGACATGAGAAAGGCTTGAGTCCATCTCATTTACTTTGTCACTGGCCCAACCCAATAACAAGGTTTTGTGAGCAAAAGTGCCAGCAAACATGGTTGTCGTACCATGTTGAAGCCAAGAAAACTATAATGTAATGAACCAGAAAGAGGAAGAAGAAGCTTACTTGGGCGAAAGGTTATTAATGAAGGAGAAAGGTGGCTAGTTAGGCAACTAGAAAAAGGATGGTTTCAATGATGGTTTTTTGGCTCCCTTTTCACTGGAATTTCTCCTGTATTCCCTTTCTATTTTTCTTTTAGCCTTTAAGGGAGTGTTGGTTTGCTATTAGCGATGCTGGTGGAGCAGTTGGTGGTGATTAACGAGGTAAAGAAAGGGTGTTTTATCGCTGAGATATTTGGATAGAAAATAAGGTGGGTGAGAATGGCTTTTTAGCTTCTTTTTTTTTTTTTTTTTCCTCCCTTCTCCCTTGATTTTTTCTTCTAGCCTTTGGGAAATGTTGGCTTGCTATTGGCGATGCTGATTGAGAAGTTGGTTTAGAAATAATGGATCTAAGGTTTTTGGTGTATGTATTTTGGGAGAGAGTGTGTGAGCTGCAGAGAGTTTGGTATTATTATTTTTTTGTAATGCCCCCCCCCTCTTTTTGTGAGATAACCACCTATTTAGAAGTAGAAAGTTTTGTCTTTTTCTTTAATTGCTTGGTCCAACAAGCAACCTAAATTCACTTTGGTCCCTTGTTTTCTTCCTTTTCATTGTGATCCCTTTGTCTAAATATTATTTTTTTGTATTTTTATTTTTGGAAAAGACAACATCAACATCGACTCAATGAGAAAAATTAATCCACGATTTTGAAAATGGCACATTAAAAGCTGAATGAGTTGAAAATAAATTTTTGAATTTTTAATTCTTTAGAGAAGACGTTGGAAATGCTAAAAATGATGCAATACATCAAGAATATATTTTTATTTTTTTTATATTTAGAAAATATTTAGAAAACTAGGGGGTCGAAAATTGGGTTATGACAATTACCCCTCTTTTTACAATGCTTACGATAGAAAGTCTTGTAAGAGACTTTAGATAATAGGCTTGTAAAAAAGAAATGATTTTGGATTTACTAGTTCGCATACCTCGGAGATTGATGGATCTTTAATAAAAGTTGTAGAAGTGAGAGCTTGAAAGCTCACTAAAAAAGAAATAGATAGGCTTGTAAGCGAACTATCATATATGTGAAGGCTAGAAAGCACACTCAAAAGGAATAAATAACACTTACAGGTGCAATATCTGGTTGTGAGGGCTATAAAGCGCACTTAGAAAGGAAAAGGATAGGGCTTGTGGCGCAGTATCTGGTTAAAAGGGATAGAAAACACACTTGTAAGAAAAGAGATAGGGCTAGAAAATGCATTATCTAATGGTTGAGGGCTACAAAACGCACTTAATGGATAGAGTTTAAAATTGCACTATCTGGTATGCGAGGGTTAAAAGTGCATTATTTGGTATGCGAGGGTTAAAAGTGCACTTAGAAGTAAAGAGATATGGCTTAAAAGCGCATTATCTGATGGTTGAGGGCTAGAAAGCACAATCAATGGATAGGGCTAAATAGTGCATTATCCAGTATGCGAGGGCTAGAAATCGCACTTGAAAGGAAAAAGATAGGGCTAGAAAATACACTATCTGATAGGCGAGGGCTAGAAATCGCATTAAAAAAATAGATTTGGCTAAAAAGTGTATTATCTAGTATGCAAGGGCTAGAAAGCACCCTTGTAAGAAAAGAGATATGACTAGAACACGCACTATCTAATGGTTATGGGCTAGAAAGCATTATCTGATGGGTGAGGGTTAAAAAGTACACTCAAAATAAAATGGATATGGTTAGAAAATGCATTATCTGGTATGTGAGGGCTAGAAAGCGCACTCTACAGGAAAAATAAAGGGCTAAAGAGCACTATCTAATGGGTGAGGGCTATAATACACACTTAAGATAAAATGGATAGGGCTAGAAAGCGTATTATCCGGTATGCGAGGGTTAGAAAGCACATTATTTAATGGTTAAAGGCTAGAAAGCGCGCTTAATGAATAGGGTTGGAAAGCGCATTATCCGGTATGTGAGGCTAGAAAGTGCATTATCTAATGGGTGGGGGTTAGAAAATGCACTAAAAAATAGATAGGGCTAGAAAACACATTATTCAGTATGCAAGGGCTGGAAAGCTCACTCAAAATGAAAGATATAGGGCTAAAGAGCACATTATCTTATGGGTGAGGGCTAGAAAGCGCACTAAAAAAAAAATGGATAAGACTAGAAAGCGCATTATCCTGTATGTGAAGGCTAGAAAGTGCATTATTCTGTATGTGAAGGCTAGGGCTAGAAATCACACTCAAAAGAAAATGGATAGGGTTAAAAAACACATTATCTAATGGGCAAGGGCTAGAAGTCACACTCATAAGAAAATAGATAGGGCTAAAAAGTGCATTATCCAGTATGTGAGGGCTAGAAAGCGCACTTATAAGAAAAGAGATAGGGCTAGAAAGCACAATATCTAATGGTTAGGTATTAGAAAGCGCACTCAATGGATAGAATTGGAAAGCGTATTATCCAGTATCCAAGGACTAGAAAGTGCGCTTGAAAGGAAAGAGATGAGGCTAGAAAATGCATTATCTGATGGGTGAGGGCTAGAAAACGCACTCGAAAAGAAAGATATAGGGCTAGAGAGCACACTATCTTATGAGTGAGGGCTAGAATGCACACTTAAAATAAAATGAATAGGGCTAGAAAGCACATTATCCGGTATGTGAGGGCTAAAAAGTACATTATCTTACGGTTGAGGACTAGAAAGCGCACTTAATAAATAGGGTTGGAAAACGTACTATTCGGTATATGAGGGGTATAAAGTGCACTCGAAAGGAAAGAGATAAGGCTAGAAAGTGCAATATTTGATGGGTGAGAGCTAGAAAGCACATTGGAAAGGAAAGATATAGGGCTAGAAAGCACACTATTTAATGGGTGCGAGCTAAAAAGTGCACTCAAAAGAAAATAGATAGGGCTAGAAAGTGCATTATCTAGTATGCGAGGGCTAAAAAGCGTACTCATAAGAAAAGTGATAGTGTGTGTTGCTACCTAATGTTTGATCCATGTTTCGGTAAATTTTCAAAAAAAATCAAAAAATAACAAAAAAACATCGAAAATCCAAAAAATATGTTTTTTAATATATTTGCATCGTTTTTAGCATTTTCAGCGTCATCTAAAAAGAATTTAAATTTTCAAAGGTCTTTCGAACGCGTTCAACTTTTCACACGTTATTTTTAAAATTATTGATTTTCCTCATTAAGTCGACCAATGAGAGGAAAGGAAAGATATAGGGCTAGAGAGCACACTATTTAATGGGTGAGGGCTAAAAAGTGCACTCAAAAGAAAATAGATAGGGCTAGAAAGTGCATTATCTGGCTCCCCCTCTCACCAGCCAAGGCCTTTCCTTTCTTTGCTCACCGGCCTTTCCTCTCAAATCCAGTGCCACCTCCCTTCGGCCAAAAAGAGCCAAAGAGCAAAAGGCTTCTCTCTGCCTTTGCAGTCTTCCCCCATTTCCCTTTCCATTTCCCACACAGACCCAACCACACACTGTCCCTTTCCCTGTGTAGCAGCAACACCTTCCCCCATCAACAGCACCTTCTTCTCCCTCGACCGACTGCCTAAAGCAATAGAGAAGCAGCACCGACAGCAGCAAGCCCAACTGCCGCTGCTACCACCAGGAGAGGAGATCATCAACGCCGCCGCCCCCTCCAAAGATGCCCTGACCTCAGAGTCGGCCACCTGAAATAGAGAAGAAGGGGAAACGAAAGGAAAATAGAGCTGCAGAGAAAGAACCAGATCCGAAGAGAAAAATAAAATTAAAATCAACTGCTGTTTGTGCGTTGTATCCCTTGTTGCAGGTGACGGTGACCTTCACAGACGGCATAGGAAGACAAAGAAGAGGAAGACGACCTCGATCCACTGGTTCCGCCACCTTCATCGGCGGCGGCGCGTGAATCCACGCGCCGCCACTGTCCTGCTGTCCATGAGTTTTCACAGCACCGTTCCCAGCAATTCCAGGATGTTTTAGGGGTTGTTTTTGTAAATTTTAAATTATTTAATGTAATTTTATTTTAGTTTTGAATTTTTTGTAATTTGTAGTGTGGATGTACCAAAAAAAAAGGAAAAGAAAAGAAAAAAAGAAAATATAGTGAAAGTGTATGTGTGTGTTTGTATTTGTTTTGTGGATGTTTCTTTTATTTAGGATAAAATTGTAAGGAATAAAGAAGAATTTAATATTTTGATTTGCTCACGGTTAAGAATTATGAACTTACACGTAAGTCGTATTTCTAATACCCGATGAAAAGAAAATTATTAAAACTTCTTTAACACGTCAAAGCCACGAAACAGCTTACCTCAGGTAGGGTGCGTTAGGGGTGTTAATATCTTCCCTAACCACAACCAGTCCCTTATTCGCGAATCTCTAACAAGACCAGTACATCCGGTTTCCTAGTAGCCTTCAATAAATTACTAGGTGGCGACTCCCAACCAACGAATCAAGCAACAGCAATAACCAAAAATCGCCAAGCCGACGCCACGCGGATTTGACGTGCGACAGAATGGCGACTCCACTGGGGAAGGTACTGTTTCTGACAATATTGGACTAAGCTTTGTGTATTTGACGTGTTTAAGTTTTTGCATTTTTGTCTTGTTTTATTTTTGTTTTATCCATGCATTTTTAGAATTGTTGCATGCATCACTTGTATTTATTTTTGAAAGCACACACAAGCTTTTAGGTTAGGTGGGGAATTAGCGATCTGTCCTGTGACTATTGGTCAGGGTTCAGATACGTGAAACAATCAACTCATATCTGAGTGCTTGCTTGGTAATGGTAGGCATACATGCCTTAACTATTCCTTACAACGCCCCCATACTGTCTTTACGAAGAACGTCACTGGACAGATATGAGACCCTCTTGAGACCAGGTAGAAAACCTACCCATGTTCACATAATGAATAGAACCTGTCCTTAGGTTGTATGTGTTGTTGTTATTTGCATCAGGGCAAACACTTCTTGAAACATCTTGAACTCAAGACTTGTGGGTGACACAATGGCCGTCACTCAGAAAATTTTCATTGTAGACTTTGGGCAAGAATCACGATTCTTGTTTCATCATACAAGAGTTACGACCATATGTCACCCCTCGAAGGGTGAGTTCATCATATAGATTACATATTCATACATTTTTCATGCATGCACCGGGATGAAAAGTAGGTCCCCTACGAGTCTACAACAATTTTGAGCGAAAAACACGGAAGATGAAGAGTGTGCTAGCTGTAACAAGCGTGACTCACCTCTAGCTTACTCGAGCAAATACTGAAAAATAACTCTAGGGAAGTTCCTTCCAACCGACGTATCATCTTTGTTCAAACCCCAACAACGACTCAGCCCAAAGAAATTGGGGGCAAACATGGTCAAGAGCCTCAACACAATTCAGCATTTCTGCAAAAGCTTTTGTGGGAAGGCCGACCGAAGAGGAATTACACCACCGTTGCATAATGGAGTCTATTCTTGTTCTAAAAAAAACTACCTCTGTTTGATCATGCCTGCAAAACTTCTTGATGTTGCTTTAACCTGTTCCAGTTTTTGTTGGTACTGAGGCTCAAAATTTCATAAGACTTTAACTGTCAAATGAGTCTTTCTTGTTAATAAGATCATGTGTTTTCCTGTGTTCATGACATGCCTTTATTTTTGTTGCTATTTCATGCAAATAACACATTGAACATAACATTTAAGCATGAAACCATTACACCAAGAATATTTAGGTATGTTTCCCCTTTCTTCCAAAACTATACATGCTTTCACACGTTCACAAAGATTTTTGGGAATTCAAAGTTAAGTACAAAACAGAAATCATGTTGATATTTGTCCAAAACAAACGAGCTCTGGAAATTCAGGTGATTCCTTGGAAAGGTAACCATACACCTAGAAAAAAAAAGCAAAAAAAAAAACAACATGAAGTGACTCCAAAAGCTGAGTTTTATTTGAATGAATAATGAGAAATCACGTTTCATACCGCATGAAAGCAAGGCTTACCAATCCTAAATGCATGTGTTTGAAATGAAGAAAGGTCATCTTTGATAATCTTTTCACGAGGCTAAAATATATCATTTGCAGTCCCCTTTTAAGCCTAATGCTATTCTTGAGATAAATAACATTGGCTAGGATCACACCCCACACTGGGGCAAGTGCGATGACATAGAAAAAAAAAACCTCAATGATTGAAAGTGCCCAAGCAATACTGGGAGGCATAAAAGAAAATTCTCAATCATCAAAGGTGTCTGAACAAATCTAGGGGGCATGAAGAAAAATCCAAAGGATCAAAAGTTTTGAGCATAAAAAAAATATATGATGATGCTCAAAACCATATGAAGAAAACAAAAGCAAAGAGAAAGAGCCCAAGCCCATCACTAGGGGGCACAATAGATAATTTCGAAAGACGTTCAAATGACAAAAGGTCAAGAAACAAGCACAAGTGATCCTTAGTCTTCAAATTCCTTAAACACTTTTTGAGCTTGTAAATATCATTTTTCTTCATAACCAATAGCCCAAGCTTACATTACGTGCCTAATCAAGCCCTTTCTGATCAAAGGCAAGCAATCTAGATTGGTAGGCAGTGCTTTCTCATGTGAACCAAATCATTATTCATGCAAATAAAATGAATGCTTTCAAGACTGGCTCTTTGAAACTCTCATATTAAATCTTGAACCATTTCGACCAGCCAAATATCACTTTATATTTTTCACCAAAAGCAAAACAAAACATTTTCATCACTTCTGATAACCTCTCCATAGGAATCACTTGAATTTCTTCAGAATGAGTTCGTTTTGAATCGATGTCAAAAGGATTTATGTGTCTGGAATAGCTTTGAAATTCCAAAAATTTCTGCATGAAAAAAAAACTCCTTGTCAAACCTTCCTTCACATAGCCTCATCCCCAAACCTGATTTGAATACTTGGGGGCATGATCAAGTCAGGGGGCAATCAAAAACATCTAGTAGAGTTGGCTCCATGATTCCCTTTCTAAGAAACTGTTGGGCAAAATTGGCAACCATTGAGATAAAGGATGGAGGACAAAAAAGTATGATGATATCAAGTCTTTCCTGGGGGTCAAGATCACAAGAGATGACTCGAGTAAGCAAGAGCGAAAAAGCCATCGAAGTTCACTGCCAACACTCCAACTTTTGAGAAAAGAAAGACACCATGAAGAAATGGGGACCTATATTTCTCAGGTAAGTATACATGCATATTGACCATAATGCATTGCTTTCAACATTGTCAAGTCGGTGTTTTATCAACACCATTTGGGTTGTGCGTTTTCTAACCCTACCTCATTCCGAGTGCGCCTTTGAGCCGCCACCATTCGAGTAGTGCGTTTTCTAACCCTACTTCATTCCGAGTGCGCCTTTGAGCCACCACCATTTGGGTACTGCGTTTTCTAACCCTACCTCATTCCGAGTGCACCTTTGAGCCCTCATTTCCTTTTGAGAGCGCCTTTGAGCCTTCACATCTCGTGTAGTGCGTTTTCTAACCCTACCTCATTTCGAGTGCACCTTTGAGCCCTCACTTTTTAGGTAGTGCATTTTCTAACCCTACCTCATTTTGAATGCGCCTTTGAGCCCTCACTTCTCAGGTAGTGCGTTTTATAACCCTGCCTCCTTTTGAGTACGCCTTTGAGCCCTTGCTAACATTTTTCTGGGTAGATCACCCATTACAACGCGACCAATTCTACATGTTTTATTTACCTGGGTAAGTCGCCCATTACAATAAGGCCATTCTTCCACTTGGGTAGGTCACCCATTATAATGAGACCGCACTTCACATTTTTTTCGTCTGGGTAGGTCACCCATCATAACGAGACCGCTTTTCATATTCTTTCCACATGGGTAGGTCACCCACTACAATAGACCACTTTTTACACATATTTTTTTTGTTCTAGTTGAATGAGATCGCCAGATGGGATCTCTTGTAGCTTTGGTTAACGGGAATTGCCAGATGGGATTTCAAGTTGACCGAGCTGCACATATTTTTTGGTTTTTGTTTAATGAGGTCGCCAGATGGGATCTCATGTAGCTTTGGTTAAAGGAAATCGCTAGATGGGATTTCAGGTTGACCGAGCTACACATATTTTTTAATTCCAGTTGAATGAGGTCGCCAAATGGGATCTTAGGTGGCTTTGGTTAAAGGAAATCGTCAGATGAGATTTCAAGTTGACCGAGACACACATATTTTTTTAGTTCCAGATGAATGAGGTCGCCAGATGGGATCTCAGGCGGCTTTGGTTAAAGGAAATCGCCAGATGGGATTTCAGGTTGACCGAGCTACACATATTTTTTTAGTTACAATTGAATGAGGTCGCCAGATGGGATCTCATGTGGCTTTGGTTAAAGGGAATCTCCATATGGGATTTCAGGTTGACCGAGCTATGCACATTCTTTGGTTTTGGAAAAGGAGATCGCCATATAGGATCTCAAGTTAACCAAAAAAAAAGAGAAAGAAAGAAAGAAAGAAAGAAAGAAGAGGAAGAAAAGAGAAGGAAGAGAGAATAGAAAAAAAAAAGCAAGGTCTTTAGATGAGTGGATATTGAGCAAGTTAAGCAAACAGAAAGACAAGTTTTTCTTTACGAAGCTTACTATGCAAAACATTGAGGAGTTTTGCTTCGTAAGCATTGTAAAGAGAGGACATCTGTTGCTACCCAATTTTTGACCCATGTTTTGGTAAATTTTCAGAAAAAATCCAAAAATAGCAAAAAAAATCGAAAATCCAAAAAATATGTTTTTTAATATATTTGCATCGTTTTTAGCATTTTCAGCGTCGCCTAAAAAAAATTTAAATTTTCAAAGGTCTTTCGAACGCGTTCAAATTTTCACACATCATTTTTAAAATTATTGATTTTCCTCATTGAGTCGACATTGATATTGCTCGTTCTCAAAAAATACAAAAAAATTAAAAAAAATCAAATTTACAAAAAGAAAAAAGTTGAGAGATCAAGTTTGAAAACTTAACAACATTTTTACCTATAAATACTGGTCCCCTCAACAAACTTAAAAGGAAAAGCAATTTTACACATGTAAAAAAAAACACAAAAACCCTAACCCTAAAAACCCTTCTCCTTTCTCCTTGAGCCATCATGCTCCCTCTTAAGCCAAAGGAGCCGCAACCCCCCACTTTTGATATCTTTTGAAACACAGCCGTCGTTCCCCGGGGTCCTTGGCTTTTTCTCTCCCAGCTAAGGA
>Ga0325410_1001426_pt1 | contig 26482 bp, 15 predicted proteins | sample PopdelMetagenome_16_FD_206182 | JGI IMG/M metagenome (GOLD analysis project Ga0325410, IMG submission 206182) | Populus deltoides microbial communities from Bellville, Georgia, United States - Xylem-PdIQD-R3 | ecosystem: Host-associated > Plants > Phyllosphere > Stem > Wood/Secondary xylem...
ATATATATATATATATATATATATATATTATATTTCAAATTAAAATTTTTTTAGTGTTTTTAGATTATTTTGATGTGGTGATGTCAAAAATAAATTTAAAAAAATAAAAAAAAATTTATTTTGATGCATTTCCAAGCGAAAAATACTTTAGAAAACAATCACTATCACACTTCCAAATACCCCCTAAATCTATCTTTTCCAATCATCTACATCAAAACTAAAAAATAATGTGATATTTTATTTAACTAAAAAATATATTTTTTAGAAAACAACCACTATCACACTTCCAAATACCCTCTAAATCTATCTTTTCCAATCATCTACATCAAAACTAAAAAATAATGTAATATTTTATTTAACTAAAAAATATATTATTTAATGGAACCATATTATTTAACAAGGATGGGCTCCTTTTAAGTTACTTAGTACTAAACATGATGTTTCATGCTAAGTAAAAGAAAACCCCTTTGATTTCTCTTACATGATTATATAATACATAATGTTGGCACTAACCTGGGAGGATTCACACCAACTTCAAAGGAACTCAATCCGACAGAATCATATCAATTTAGGTTTTAATTTGTTTTGGATTCTTGTCTAATTGTTGGGAAGAAAAAATAAAGAATAAAGAATAAAAAAACCTCGTTTTGAAAGAGTCCAAAATCTTGACAGTGTGACGATTACAACAACTCAAGTATATGATATTCTCAAAGGTTATACAAGACAAGATGAGGCGGACAAGGATTAAAAGTGCCGATTATAAATATATTTTAACAGTAGCAACTTCACTACACCAATATTCCTTATCTCCTGCCATGGAATTTTACTTGTTCATGTTGACAAAGAGCTAGCATACATGTACTCACTCATTTCTCACATATTTTTTTCCTATTTTCTTGCCATCTCCATGACGCTTATAAGGGTCTTGCATGTTTTGCACCTCCATGGGACCAAAAACTCCATACTCACTTTCCTCAAGACCACCACCATCATTTTCACCGTCACTAGTCTGGTCAAGTTCCAGCAATTCTTCCTTGTACTTGACACTTTTAATTCTTGTTTGCATCACCTTGCCTCTTGGATCATACCCTTTTAGCATGCTAACAACAACCTTCATGGTAGGCCTATTTTCAGGCTCACTTTGAACACATAAGGCCGCAACATTAATACTTTGCTTGAATTGGTTTTCATCAAAATTGCCTCTAAGTTTTGGATCAGCAAGGTCCTTGAACCTCCCTTTGGTTATCAATGGTTCTGCCCATTCTGTTACTGTCCTTTTAACACCACCAGGGAGCTTCTCTATCGGTTTCCTTCCTGTGACAATTTCTAGCAAGAGAATACCAAAGCTGTACACATCACAGCTCTCTGATACCTTACCCCACATGGCATATTCAGGAGCTAGGTACCCTAAAGTTCCCTTAACACGAGTGGTCATGTGGCTAACTCCTTCTGGGATTAGCTTCGCAAAACCAAAATCAGCAACAAGAGGCTCAAAATCTGAATCCAGAAGTACATTGCTTGCCTTTATGTCCCTATGAATGATGTGGGGTGTGGCCTCATGGTGCAAGTACCTAATAAAATTGGAATGGATCATTTTGTAGAATTTTTGAATGGAACAGAATTTTATTTGGGTGCTCCAGCTAAAATGTTTCTATTTTTGGTACAAAAAAAGAGAGAGAATCTTGCTTTAAAATGAAAACTAGACTTGATTAAATCTTAATTAACATAGAAATCCTTATTTTATTATTGTTACATGGGTCTAGTTCAACAATATTTTACCAGGATTGATATATATGACAGAAATAAATATGAAACAATGTAATGCAAGCTTACGCGTACAGCAACCATTGACAAACATTTTTAATTTCTACAAAATCTGCACGTGATATTTGTGGACAAATTCAATTCATTTGGCTATGTAAATGAGAGTCAGATACAGGAACTTGGGAAACTTACAGTAGGCCTTCTGCTGACCCAATGGCAATCTTCATCCTTTTCTTCCAATCTAGCTGAACGTCCCCAGCAAGATGACCATGGAGATGAGACAGCAAGCTGAGGTTAGGCATGTAATCATATACTATGAGCCGTTGATCAGTGCCAGCACAATAGCCCCTAAGGCCTAGCAAATTCTTGTGCCGAACCCTTCCAAGAACTTCAACTTCTACAGCAAATTCCATTTCGGCTTTCGAATTCATTGCCTTCAACTTTTTCACCGCAATCTTCATTTTGAAGAGAAAAATTAGAATAGGTTCAAATAATGTCAGACCATTGTGACCAAAATAACATGTATAAATGCTTACCCCACATAATTATGAGATAAAATGAGGAAAAGATAATTAATAATTACTTGAATCGACTATTAACCAAAAAAAATAATTACCTGAAGACCATCAGAAGTTCTACCCCAGTAGACACTTCCAAAGCCTCCTTCTCCAAGCTTATTATCCTCACTAAAACCATTAGTCGCTGTATGCAACTCCTTGTATGTGAATATCCTCCATGTATTGTTACCAGCTCCACCTATTATGTTTGTCCTGCAAAATCTCGCAACCCACATCAAAGTTTATGTTAATCGAACACATCATTTACTTTTGTCTGGCATATCTAATGCAACTACACAATAACTCTAACTCATTAAATTTTCATCAATATTAACGATGGATTCTACGTACGCTTCATCAACCTTGTCGTTTCCACAGCAACTCAAGTATGAACCCATAGTTAGCACCAGGGAATATTTTTTGCAAATTTCATTTGAGCTTCTCCAAAGGAGCTTCTTCTTTTAAACAAGACAAATGGTAATGTGGTCATTTTCATTTCTATGCCAGCCGACTCGGCCGGCTTGTTTACCTTGCAAGACTGTTTATATTATAAGGAGATGTAACCAAGTAGGGACCATATTGAATAAAATAAGTGAAAATTCAGGAACACATTCAATTTATAGGGATCAGTAGTACTTGTTTTAACCATAAAAGCATATGCTTGAGTTCTAGATTGATCCGTCAACGAACGCAATGCAATTCACCTTAAAACATGCTATAGCCCTTGATTACTCTCTCTCTTTTCCATGACAAAGGTCTCATAGGAATCATATAACCTAACCTTTTTTTTTATGACCACGCCAAAATATGTGTGTGTGTGTGTGTGGGGGGGGGGGGGGGGGGGGGGGGGGGGGGGGGGGCGCAAAAATAAATAATTAATCCGAAGTATTAGAAAGCTGAGGTGGGTCATTTTTACTTCAAGCTTAATTATGCTTAATTTTATTTTATAAACCATTATCAAGAAGTAAATACAAAGTTTCTATAGAAGGATTTTAGACTAAAGGGGACAATTCATTACTTAATAACCCCAAGTTATCAAGCTTGGAATTAATCCAGTTTCTTAGGGTATTAGATAGCCCTTGATGTGTAAAGAAGAACTACGCTATAAACCATTGTTTTGATATGAAAGGTTTGATATAACTGTGGGTGTTAATTAAATATTGTCGAAGCTAGATGACTGACCAAGTATATGATTGACTACTAATAACAGGGGTTTCGTGGGCACAGTTGCTACGATTAACACATGCTTCTTCGATCGCGTCTAAGAGCTGCCAATTGGCCTCAACTTGTTGGTCAAAACAACCAGTTATCAAATGTCTTGTTGTTGGCTTGTTGCTTGTCATGCCTTTTTCTATTTGAAGATGCATGATTAGCAGTAATTAAGAAATGGCTTACGATTAGATTATAGATGCGGAAACTGAAATATATATAGCAGTAGTTAATTAAATTGTTATAAAATTTCCTCCCTTTTCAAATCTAGAGCTTGCCTTGAAGGCTTTAATTTCAATCGCTGTTCGGCCACACATATATATATGGTCATGGAGATGCATGTATTCAAACCAACCATATTTAGTTAGACATTTGGCAACCTCTCAAAATTTAGGGGACTTTCCATCTCATTTCAACTTTAATTTAGTTGTTGAAACCCTACTCGCGTCCCTTAATCTACTTGATTCTCCATTTTGTAAAATTGTAAGCATCGAACTAACTTAAATTTGTAATTTTAAGAAGAAAATGAAGATTTTAAGAATTTGAGAGTGATTTTGGGGTTTGGATTAATGATTTTGGCTTGCTTCTCGTGTTATGTAGGACAAGAAAAAGGTGTTTGATCAAATTAATTAATTATGGGTTTTCAGATATTCATTATTGTATTATTGAATTTTATAGCTCAGTTTGGATTTATAATTGGCACATAATTCTCATCAGACTACTATAGTCCAATGTTTTCGTGTTGTTCTATTTATTTATTTTTTTGTGGAATTAACTTTGAGCTAAGAGATGCTCTTACTATCTCTTTGTTAGTCTTGTAAATTTTTTTTGTTCATTTAATGAAATCTTTTATCTCATTCATAAAACAAATTATTGAACCACAGAAAACAGCATGGTGAATAAGCAGGAGTTTGAATGTTAATTACCTCTTTATCAATACAAAAGATGCTAGCTAGTTTTAAGTTTAACGAGGACATTTTGAAGCTAGTGGGAGGGTTAATAAGCATAAAGTTTAAATTTTGACCCCAAAAAGCAAGTTACCATTACTTGTGGTCAAAATGGTTCGTAATCTATTCAGATCATGAGTTCTTGAAATATTTTAAAAAATAAAATAAGCTGAATAAAAGACACGCGAAATGAGTTGAATTCATTGAGATTTTTCCTTATGTAATTAAGTATAAGCAAGGCAAAGAGAACATAGTGGTTGATGCACTTTCATGTATTTATATTCTTTTAAACACTATGAGTGCTAGATTTCTAGGCTTTGAAAATGTGAAGGCATTCTAATGACTCTAACTTTATTAAAATATATAATGTATGTGGACATTCAATTTTTGATAAGTTTTATTTGATGAATGGTTACTTGTTCAAAGAGAATTGATTGTGTGTTCCTGCTAGGTCTTTGCGTGGATTACTTGTTTGTGAAGCATATTTGAGTGGTTTAATGGGTCATTTTGGGGTTGCAAAAACTTTGGATGTATTGCATGACCATTTATATTTGCCAAATATAAAAAAGGGATGTGCAATGAATTTATGAACAATTACATGGACTGTATACACCATTTTTTGTACCTATCACTACCAGAAAATTGACAAAAACCAACGGAATTACCGACGGAATTTTTTCATCGGTAATTTTTACTAACGAAAATAATTTTGTCTCTAATTTTGTTGGTATATACCGACAGTCCATTTCTGTCTGTGATACGGTCGGTATGTACAGACAGATGTATTCCATCGATATATACCAACCATATTGCCGATGGATTATACAGATTTTTGTGAAGTTGAAACGGTGTGATGACGTGGATTTCTTTAGATGATTTTACCGACGGAATGACCGAGGAATTCAAAACGGGATCTCAGTAAAATGAAGTGGCACAGTCACCAACGGACTCACCAGCGGGTATACCAATGAAAATTTTCTGTTGGTGATTCCATCGGTAAAAGTCAATATATACCCACTCTGCCGACTCTCTCTTCCTCTATTTCTCCTTCTTCTTCCCCATCCCAACTCTCCTTTTCCAAACTGCAGCCAACCACCATTTCAACTCTCCCCCTTTTCTCAACACAAGCACTCAAGTTAACTTTTCAATGTCACTTTTAATTATTGTTCGTTACATATAGATTCATCGACATAATGAAAAATAGTGAGTGATATTTAGGGATTTCTGAAAATTTTCAATAAAATTGAAAATTTCTATTAGATGTTAATTGAAAATTTCAATTAGATGTTACATACGGAAACACATACGAAAATATTAAAAATATTAATATTTAATTTTCTATTTGTAAGCTGTCGGTAAAACCATTGGAAAAAAGCTCCAAATTAAAACACAAGAATCCCTAAAATCATATCAGACAAGTTTCTCTCTTCTTCTCTCCTCCTCCATGTTTCTCTCCCTCCTTCTCACCTCCTGAAGTCCCTCTCTTCTCTTTTTTTTTCTCCTCCATGCATGCCAGATATGTCATTCTCTTCTCTTCTCATTTGTCCTTTCTTTTTTTTGTTAATTAACATCTCTTGCCTATTTTTTTTTGTTTTTTTTTTCTTAGCTGAAATTCACAACTAAATTAAGGTAATAACTTTTTTGTTAATTTTTTTTTACTTTTTTGCATCATTTTTTTTATTTTTTTGAAAATTTTTATGTTCTTAATAATTGTTTGAATGTTGTTATTGGACTTTTGTTTTCATCATTTTTATTGCAATTATTTTTTAATTTAGAATTGTTTATTACTGCGTTTGTTTCCCGGAAAGTGATTTTCGGGAAACCACTTTCCAAACTTTCCTGTGTTTGTTTGCCATTAGAAAAGTTGGTCAACGGAAAACACTTTCTGGTCAACAGAAAACACTTTCCAGTCAAAGAAAAATTTGGCTTGGTTTTCAAGAAAGTGTTTTTCTTTTATTTTGGGCGGAAAACACTTTCCAGAAGTTGTGAAAAAAATTAGAAATGTCATATTATTTGCTGATTATATCAAATTTGGTCCTCAAACTTTTGATTGCTATATATATTTTGTTTTGAATATTTGTTTTTCAATTTCATTCCTTAGAATTTAATTTTTATATTAACTTTGGTCCTCATTTTTATAATTGTTATTTACTTTTTCCTTATCATTTTTTAATTGAAATTTTTTATCTATCCAATTTGGTCCTCATTCTTTTGATTGTTACTTATTTTATTTGAAATCATTTATGAAATGATAATTATTATTATCTTAATTTCTTCATCTTTTAATTTTTAATTTTTTAGATTTGATCTCTATTATTTTGATTATTATTTATTTTATTTGAGATAATTTATGAAATTATATTTTTTTTCAATTTCATTCTCATTCAACATTTTAATTTGTAAGATTTGTTCCTCATTATTTTAATAAATTTAAGAAAAATAAAACATTAATAAGTTATTTTCCAGCTCATTTTCCATGACATAACCAAATACTGGAAAGTGTTTTCCAACTTATTTTTCATTACACTACCAAACATCATCAAATAATTCACTTTCTCGGAATTCACTTTTAAAAAAAAAACTACTTTCCAGCAAACAAATGGGGACTTTTGTTTTCATATAAGAACAATTTTATTGAAATTTAGTTGTTTTGTTTTCTATTTTTTTGTTCAATTTCAATTAAATGTATATGATTAATTTTAATTATTATTTCATATTTTTGTAAATTAGGGTTCAATTGATTAAATATATTGTTTAATTTAGTGATTAATTTCACGTTTGTATAATTTGTGGTTTAGGGTTTTGAGTTGTTGAAATTTAAGAGTTACTTGATATAATTTTGAGTTGTTGTAAATTAAGGATTTATGAAAATTTTGATTTAGCTGCCAAATTAGGTTGATTTTGATTTTTAAATAATGTTTTAAGGCATGAGTTGTGTATGAATGTTGAAATGTAGAGTTATGAAAAGTAAATCAATAATATTATTAGAGAGAAAAAACAAGACCCTTTTACAATTGAATTTTAGAAATTAACCAAATTGTTAGAAAACATTAACCAAATTGTTGTACATTAATGGAAATACCAAGGGACACTAAATTTTTTTAAAAATAATAATCTAAAAACTTGATTGAGTACAATTTGAGTGAACTCTTCACTCAATGACAAGGAAAAAAATTGATATTAATCAATTGGTTTGTGGTAATGAATTTAAATTGTTTTGTATTTGCAAGTTTAAAATTTTTGGGTAGTCTCCCATATAAGACAGGTGCTGCAATTTTTTTTTTAAAAAATAGAAATGGTTTATGGTATCGTAATCCTTTAATTTGCGTAGATGCCTAGGAGAAAGCCAATAATGCATTATACGAACAAGACCACTGCTAGTTCTTCTTGCAGCACTTCTGATGACTATGATTCGTTAAGTGCCGATCAAGAACAGACACCCGAGACATAGGCAGCCACGCTCGACGTGAGCTCGTTAAGTGCGATGCCATCACGTTGAGGGAGATCCCTTCATAATAGGATCCATTTGCCTAGAACTACCAGGCCTAGTGGAAGAACGACCTTTCAATGTAAGTTTGTTTTCCTTTCACAATGACATGTTAATAATTTTTGAAAATTTAATTTCAATTAACGAGTGCAATTTCAAGTTTACAAAACATTGATGTTGCTAGAACCATAACATTGCAGATGAAATCATCGATGAAAATTTTATTGTTTTAATGGAGTCAGGTTTTGAAATATCTTGAATGGAAACTATGATAGATGCATGGTTTGGAAGGTTTAAGGTTAGTATTAACTTAAATATTTTATTATTATTATGTGAATTTGGTTAGTTTATTAATATTAATGAAATTTTTCTCTTACAAATTTTAATTTGCAACGAAAAATTTAAATGGGATAAAGCTAACAATGTTATTGCAATTAGGGTTTGAGAGAATCACGTTGCAACTAGGTAAGATTGGAATCAAGATAAAAAAGTTTAATCCTTTTATTCAATTTTATTTTTCATTTACTAACAGATAATTCTTTTGTATCATATAGGTTGCATGATTTTTGATACGAAACGTAAAAGAAAGCAAAAATATATTCGAAAGAAATAGAGCTTTCAGGCTGGAAGGACATTGTGGTTTTGAAGGATTTCAGACCATTATACATCTCATAGGCTGTGTGGGCAAAATATATTCAGCATGTGACATTTGAATGTTTTGTGCGGTAATCACACTTTGGTACGAAGAACCGGAACTAACGTGTTCATGATTCTGTTACCACGCACACTGGCGACTCCGTTCTAATTTTTTCGCATGCAAATTGGATGATAAATTGATTTTCAACCATTGTTTTTCTTAAGTTTTTTTTTTTTAATTTGCTAACTTTTTTTTTAGGATACATATAAGACCGGTTGAAGAAGAGATACAGGGATAATCCTTTGACCCATCCAGATCTTGATCCGATTTGTAGTTGGAGATAGGATTGTCTAGTGGACACGATATAAATCGGGTGTACAATCTCTCTAAGACTACGACAAGAACTTGTGGATGACCTGCGATGTTTCAATTGTTAGATGCCTGCAATCGGTTTTGAACACTCAAACTCTTGAGTTCGAGGCAATTTTAGACCAACGAATTCAAAGCTCAAACGACCCACTTGCTGCTGATTATGAATAACTTAGTGCTGAGACGGCCGGACTCTACCAAATGGTAATGGAGATGAGATCACAAATAGATGGTACATATACTCCTCCTTACTAGCCCCACTGTTCCGGTGAAGACTTGCCTTTTCCTCCTCTTCCAGCGCCTATATTCTAGATTAATTGTATTTAAACTTATAAATGTTTAAATTTATAATAAATATTTGATTTTTATATTAACTTGATTTATTTTAATTATTTTTCTACTTCTGTTTAATACTTTTTTTAAAAAAATAATTTTTTTAAAATTATTACTAATAGGATCACCGACAAACTTAGTCTGTATATTTTAGAGATTTGAAAAAGAATTACTGTAAATATCACTGTCACTTTGACAGAAGTATAGACGGTCTCTTTGATGATTATATGTCAAAATTCATTAAGGGGAATACCGACAGACAAAACAAATCATCAATGGAATTACATTTTGTTTTTTTTATTAGTGATATGTTATATTCATCAATGTAAATATCAACAGAATAAAGTGGATAAATTTTTTTGGTGCACTTTTGTTATTATAAATCCATCGGTAAAATTATTACCAATGGACTCGTCAACAGATCACAAAGCACTGACAAAAGTTTTTTTTATAGAGTATTGTTGTTTGTGAGCCTTCAAAAAATTCGTATTGATAGACTGAGAGTATAAATACCAATATAAAATTCCTTCCTTAAATCTAAAAATTCTTGTAGTGCTCGCAATATATTTATCTCATTGTTGAATTCGCTACTCGATAGTATGTTCCCTAACTTGATAAAGTGATGATTACTTTCAAATGTGGGGTTGGATTCCTGTTTTCCTTCGGTTTGTTTTCGTTGTCAAAATGTTGAATATATAATTTTATATAATGTTCAACAATGGGCAAGTGTGCGTCCAAACTTCGTCTTGTTGGTGATGATGATATGGGGTACCTGTGATCACAACAACCATTAAGGTCCAATAATGCCTTAATGAAACAGACGATAATGCCATAAACATGGATGATTTCTGGCCAGATAAATGAATCTATGAGGTGAATTGTAGTTTACAAGACTTTCTGTGAAGAAAGTTGGCTACACTCAGCAACATTCCTTTTTTATATTTTTAATTGGAATGTTTTGATTTGACAGGTCAAACAAACGGATGGAAACGCAATCCAATTATCGATTCGTCACCACAATTTTTCCTTTTTTCCACCATGATAGAAGATCGCTTAATCTTCAACCACAAGAAACAATGAAATGGGAGTTTCTTGAGGGGTCTCCGTTAATTATAGTGCAAAGTAGGTTCGCTTTAAATCATCAAATTAATTTAAGTTTTTTTAGCAATGCCGATCGCCCATGAGGTCTATAATCAGTCTTACATCATTTTCTAGTAGGCCAGCCAAGAATGCAGCATGCATGCATCAGTAGAATTCAAGCTAACAATTGATATATTATTGGAGGCAGGAAAATATTGATACAGATCTTAATGGATTTTGCTGTAATGGGACTCCCTCTTCACGCTTTCAGCAAATCAAACATGTATTTGCATGGTAGCACTGATTTAGATGGTTGCGCATGCCACACCAATGGTCGTTTTATTGTGACACCTTCATGTATTGATTTGATCAACTATAAGATTTCACAGTTTTACTGACGGATATAAGATTCACACTCCGTCGGTAATTTTTTTATCGACTAAATCACCGACGGAAAGCGTCCTTCGGCATCCTTTATACCACATTCCGTCGCTAACTCTGTTGATAAAAAAAAAATATTGCCGATGGTTTTACAGACGGAAAATACGCACCAAAAAAAATTCCCGCTAAAAATATACCGACGACTTAATTCCGTCGGTGATAGTGGCATATCCAGTAAATATTTTTCAGCTCTCAGTAAAGTGCCGACGGACTCCCTTCGTTTGCAATGTCATCAATGAGTGTGGCATTTCCACCACTCTCTATGAAATGCCAACGGACAAAATCTGTCTATAAATCTGTTGGAGTGTATTTTTAAATTTGTTTTTTTAAATTATTTAGAATAAATAATATAAATTAATAGTAAAAAAAATTATGCAAATAAAATTTTATTAAACATCAAAAATAAAAAAATAAAGTTAAATAATATTCATTACAAATTGAATGTGTTTCCAAAAAAATATTAAATTAGCACAATGGCGGAGCTAGAGGAGGCTGGTTGTCCCTAGAACCATATGGTCAAAAAGGGTGCGCACATGTATCACCACTCTTCGATGTTAAGTTCATGACCATTTGGCGAAGTTATTCATAATTCGCCGAGAGTTGCACGTATTTCTCGGTGAGATGAGCTGTGTGTTGTTCATAATTCACTGATAGTTGCTCATATTTTTCGGTGAGATGAGCCGTATGTTGCTGTAAGACCACGAACTCATTAGATTAGGTGATCGACACTGATTGGGAGCTCTCAATGGTTGAGACGCTATGGGCTGCCCACAAGTTCTCGGCTATAGTGTTGAAGATTCTGTACACCCGATTTGTATCGGGTCCACCAGACGATCCAACCTCTATCCACAAATCCGAATCGAAATCCGGATGGGTCGAAGGATCATCCCTATATCTCTCCCTCAATCGGTTATTATAGGTCTCCTAAAAATGAAAAAAGAAATCATCATATTCAATTCAATAAACATAATAACTTACAAAATAAAATGGTTGAATGAACATACCACAAAGTGTTGAGCACGGTTGTCAACAAACTGTTGCACCCCCTTTTAGCAGTCTTGACTTCGCACGTGCGTCTCTAGAAACAGCTCCATTGGTCTCGGCTCATATCCAAGAGACGTAGCCTGTAAGAAAAAAAATTAATTAAGTAACAACAAATTATTTAATGATATATTTCATTTAAATTAATATTATCATCCGTTTCGCATGTGCAACAAATGGGACGAAGCCATCAGTGTGCGTTGTCATCGAACCATGAATTTTACGGTTCCGGTTGCAAGCACCGGACTATGAGCGTCGTGTGAACCGTTTAGACGTCACGTGCTCAATATATTGCGGCCAAATATCTTCTGGGATGTGTAGCGGTTTGAAATCCCTCTAGATCGCCACGTCGTTCCAGCCTTGAAGACCTTTATCTCTCGCATTTGTTTTTTGTCTTTTTTGTGCTTCATACCAAAAATCACGCAACCTACTTCCATAGTGACAAATTAGATTTTAAAGCATAATTTTTTTAAAAAAATTTAGTATTGTTTTCGATGTTAGCTAGTTGCCGCATGATTTTCCCACACCCTCCTCACAACATTGTCAAGTGTGCTATCCCACTCGAATTTGTGTTGTATATAAGTAATTTATTTAAAATAAAAATAATAATTTATATACAATTATATTAATAATTTATTAAAAATAAGCTGGAAATTAGAAATTAACACCAACCTCAAATTTGTCAAACCATGCATCGATATTCAGTATCCATTCAGGATGTTTGGATACTTGACTCCATTAAAATAATGGAATCTCCATCGACGATTTAAACGCCGATGATATTACTCGAGCGGCCTCAATATTTGTGAAACTGAAAATAAATTAAATTAATGAAATATTGATTAGTTGTTCATAAAATATGTTATAATAAAAAAAAAACTAAAACTAAAACTAAAACTAAAACAAACTTACATTGAAAGGTCGTCCTTTCACTATGCCTCGTACTTACAGGTGAATTGATTCCGCTGTGAAGGCACACCGCCTTTGCACTGTGAAACCACGCTGGAAGAGGTAGCATCGGTAGATGGCCCATGTGCCTCTTCTTGATTAGCACCTAAGGACATGTCATCCTCGCTGCTAGAAGAACTAGCTGCGACCCTATGTGAGCGACAAGGTGTTGATTTCGTTCTACGCATCTACACAATTTTATATGAATAATTACATAATTAAATTCGATTGTTAAAAAAAATTCGGCAACACCTCCCCTACATTGGAGACTACACAAAGTTTTCAAACCTGCAAATATTTACAATAGCCACAACCAATTGACCCCAGTAAAAAATGTATATAACCTAACATCTATACAAATAACAATTAAAATTAATAGAAATAATTAAACACATATCATGCAATAATAGAGTAAAATTGAGATAAAATAATTAAATTTATTCCTATATATTCAATTACTACTTACAAGATAAATTCAAAAATTAAAATTAATAGAAATACTTAAACACATATCATTGAATAATAGTGTGAAATTGAGATAAAATAATTACATTTATTCATATATATTCAATTACTAATTTCAAGGTAAATTCAACAATAAAAATTAAAATTAATGGAAATACTTAAACACATATCATGCAACAATAGAGTAAAATTGAGATAAAATAATTAAATTTATTCCTATATATTCAATTACTAATTACAAGGTAAATTCAACAATAACAATTAAAATTCAACAAAGTGTTCAATTATTATGGCAATACAAACAAAAAAAAAATTGAACAAATTAAAAAAAAAAAACTATAGACTTTAGGAATGAAAAATGCTTACCTTAATAATGTGTTGATTTCAAGACTTTATCTGAATTATAAAAGTACACCAAAATAAAAAACATAACAAAAATAACAATAGCTAAAACAAAGAACAAATGAAAAAATAAAATCTTAAAGCAAATGAAAAATAAAAATACCTTTTAATTTGTTGAAGATATAACTAGAGATTACAAGCAAAAAACAAGAGATTTGAAGTAAATGAGAGGGAAAAAAACAAAAATGAGAGATGTCAAATGAAGGAGATGAAGAAATGAACTAAAGGGATGGTCGATGGGATTTATAACAAAGTTTTACAGACAGAATTCTCGACGTCCAATTTAAATAATATTATTTTTAATTATTCCATCGGTGATGTTTCGAAAATCCGTCGGTAAATTTTGAATTTCGCACCAGAATTTTTAATTACCCTTCATATTTTTCGCAGTCCGTTGGTAATTCTGTCGATGAATGTGTCCGTTGGTAATTTTGAACGGACTGTAATCCGTTCGCAAATTCATCGATGATTGTGGCATTTGCGCTACTCTCTGTGAAAGGTCGACTGATGGTATTCGTCTGCAAAAGTCGTCGGTGATTGTGGCATTTCCAGTGAAGCTCTCTATGAAATGTCGATAGACTATAATCCGTCCGCATACAAATTCGTCAGTGATTGTGGCATTTCCAGTGAAGCTCTCTGTGAAATGCCGACGAACTGTAATCCATCTGCAAATTTGTCGGTGACTATAATCCATTGGTATGGACATCGGTGATCGTGCACTGTGCATAAAAGATTGTGTTTGTATTGCCTATTTACCTTTCTGTAAAAACTTAAATTACAAACTGCCCATCACACAAAAAAATAACAACAGTTAACACTTATAAAATAAATATTTTGTGTTACAAAATATCATCCATAATATATATTAAATTATAAAAAAATGATTTACACTTTATGTGATTCTGATAGTTCATCGTCAATTAAATAGTTATCAGCTTTATTGTAATCTTCAATATAAATATCATCATCTCATCGACATTTGCTTGTCCGCTAGAGCTGAAAACAACAGTAAACTCCTCTACGTCAACATCAATAAGACTATCATCAAAAACATGAAAATTTGAATTTTCTTCCAAGTCAATGGAAGGAGCAACTCGATATGGTTCAACCAACTCACTAACTTGAAAGACTTCATCTCGCACACTTGTGTCTTCTTTCTCATCCTGAACAACCTCGACACGACCCCTGGGTTTCGTTTTTAAAACGGATAACCAATTAACTCTTGATCGATTCTTTCTAAAGGAAAGGGTGTATGTGTAATAAACTTGTTGACATTGTTTTGTGAAAATAAAGACATCGTTTACGCTGCGGAGTCTAACTTTTGAGTTGATTTTGATCAGACCATAGTGAGGATCAACTCTGATTCCTTTGTCAGTGGTGTCATACCAATAGCATTTGAATAAAACACTCTATTCTGCTTGTTCAGCCTGTTCCCTTCAGGTGAAATGCTTCTCACCCATTCGATAATTTCATCATAATCGATCTCACTCAACTCGTGATCTGACTTGATGGTGAACATCTGTGTTACGGTTGATAATTTATTGTGGTTCTTGCAGTCATCCCGTAATGGTTTATCAAAATCTTTCAATAGATCAAAAACCTAGTTGCATCCGCATTAGGTTCTTCTTCTACGATTGGACATTGATTGACATTACCTTGATTCATTCTCATTGCATCTATAGCACTAGAAGTTGACCCAACCACCCTTTCTCCCATGCTCTTATTACGAACAAATACTTCTCCGTGTGCATACCAATACAGGTAATTCTCAATGAACCCTTTGTTTAGAAGATGCATCATTACAACATCTGGATGCAGATACTTTTTATTTTCACACTTCCTGCATGGACACCTAATACCACCTACAGTAAAATTTCTGGGAATAGATGTTGTGAAATTAATAAAACCCTGAACCTCGTTACAATAATCCATCATCCGCAATGGGTTGAATCTCGATACATCCATGAACGATCATCCATGACTTCTATCGAGCCTCTATAAAATTACGATGACAACATCTATTAATTAACTATATTAGGTAAATAAATTTCCAAAAATATTAGTTTACCTCGATATTATCCAACAAGCTAATTACAACTTCTCATAAATATTAATTATTAATTATCAACATCCATTGTAATATCCCACATTGGTGGGTGAGGGAGTGGTAGCTGGTCTTATTAAGAGTGCTGGTTGCTGACTTGTCATACACGTTTTGGAACGTCAGGCTTAGATGTGGGCTCGCGTCACTAGAAACAAAACCGTAAGGGTAGTAAGGCCCAAAACAGACAATATATGGCAAGTTGGGCCGGGCTGTTACATCCATACAAATTAATACATATAAATTTATGAAAATTACAACTCCGCAATAGCATTGATAAAAAGGACCCGTTAAACAAGCTATTACTTATTTCACCACAACACATGTAATTCAGTAATTCAACAAAGTTTCAATAATTTACAAACAAATATAATTTTACAAAATCTAAAACAAACCATAAAAAGTACAAAATTATACATTCATACTACAAGTTTGTTTGAGAAATAACAATAAACATGTACATACACTAACAAAATACATATACTAAAAAAACAATAAAATTGACATTTAAATGTTAAAATTAAAAAAAGATAGATTTACTTACAGAAAATGATAAAATCCATAATAAATCAGAACATGGATGTTATGACCACAAAACTTAAAGAAATATATATGACTTGTGTTAAGAAAAGGGGGATTATTTTTGGGGGGTGATTGTTTGCAGTTTGGGATGGAATAATTTTGTCGGTGATTCCATCGATATTTTTGACAGAGAATTGGTCACATCACTATACGGAGATCCGAGTTTGAATCCCTGGTGAGTCGTCGGTAAAATCACCAGTAAAAACTTGCACGTTAGCGAACCGCCTTTTTTCTTTTAATTCTGAATATTTTGTCTGTAATTTCATCGGTATATATCGACCACATTATTTCATCGGTTTAATTTCTAATTAGCAAGCTAATTAACAATTAATAGAACTTGATTCTCGCTCAAAATCGATGTCATATAGCGTTGTTACCTATTCTTTGGGACCATATAAATATATATAATACATCTAAAGAAAAAAACCAAAAAAAAAGAAAAAAAAATTGAAAAACATTGAAAACAATTGAAATAAATATATCATTAAGCTTCAGAATTTCAAGAATTGAGCTGAAAATAAAAGTTGCTACGATGGTAGAATTCATCTCCTGACAAAAACAGTTCTAGTTAAAGGGAAACAATATGAAGACAAGATTTCAGGTTGACCGAACTAAAGTTTTAAGAAAATCAAGTTTGGAGAATTGTTTGTTTATCTTTACAAACTTACTACGCAAAGCATGCTAAATACTGGTTGGAGAGAATCAAAATATACAAGGTTGGAAAAACTAGCAGTCCAATATGGACTAATAAAGACCCTTTAAAATGGAAAATTGAATTTGGGAAGTAAAAATCAAAATTGGATGTTTAAGGATTTGATTTCAGTTTTTTAGGGTTTAAACGAATTTATTGAGACTTAATTGCAAGAAAAACTAGTTTTTGAGTTTAATGTGGGCTTTAATTGGAAAAAAAATGAAGTTTAGGGTTAAATTGCAATTTTGAAAAGCTAATTTGGTCAAATCGGGAGCCTAATTGCATAAATATTAAAGTTTGATGATCAATTAGAGACTTAATTAAAGGAATTAAAAACCAAGGACCGATTTGTAAAATACGCGAGGGACTCACATTGATTTAATCAAGGGTCAAATTAAAGAAAATTGAAAGTTCGTTGATCATTAAAGGTCAAAAGGCACAAGTTAATAACCAATGATCAAATTAGAAAAGGCACGGAACTTTGGGGATGATAATTGAGTTTGACATGGGTAAAATTGCCTGAAATTAAAAGTTGAAAGGAAATTACGAGTGCAATTAAAAGAAATCAAGAGATTAAATTTAATTTTGACCAAATTCTAAATTAAAAACCATAATTTCTTGGTGGTTAACGTAGATGAAATGTCGTCTGATTCATGTTCAAAACGCACTGTTTGGAATAGAGGGCAGATGAGATAACGTCTGCCTACTATTCATTTTCTTCTTTGGGTAGTTCTAAGTTAATCAAGTTGACATCTTCAAACGAATCAATGTGAAGCTAATGACCTCCAAATTGAGCAAGGTTGTATCTAAACAAAAAGTGTGCATCTTCTCTACTAACTTCAGTTGATCTCTAATGATGTTTACATTAGAGTTGCCTCAACGAAGCCTTGAAAGTGTTCAACTCAGTCAACCTTGACTATGATACCTATTATGTAAAACCATTGAGTTTTTTCATGTGTGCACACTTCAAACCTTCTTAGTGGGTATTGATTAAGAGTTGGTCATATTTCTCTTAAGAACAAAAGGTTAAAAACAACTTTTTGCCCTCCAAGTTTCGTAAAACCATCAAAATCTCAAAAATCAAGTTCATTGTAAAACTACCATAGAGAAACAGCAAAGTATAACGCTTCTAATTGTTAAAATGCACCTAAAAACCATCTATTTGGATTAGAGGATCAAGAATTTATCAATCATAATCAAACCTTGATCAAAATCCTAACTTGAAACCATATAAATATCCTTGAAAAGTCAGAGCAGGAGAGAGAGAAACAAGAGGAGAGAAAATATTGATAAAGAGATCATAATCGCGAAGGTTAATGAGCCAAGCACAAAGATTTCTTTAGCTTTGAAACGGTAGAATTTGTGTAGGTAAAATTTTACAAAAGAGAGCAAACGAAACAACAACCATTGATTGAAGTTTCAAAGGTATAAACCTTCTCTAAATTAATAGGTGATGTCCACAAGGCATATCTCTAGCTTTTCCTTGCATGTTTTAATGATGTTTTGAACTTGTTTTGGAGTTACATTGTGTTGAGCTTCGATTTTGATTATTGCATAAAAGTTTTATTTTTTCTTAGTTGAATCCTGATTTGATTTTCTTATTGATGTTATTGGATACCAATAAGATATGTTTCTGATTTTTTTTTATGGAATGAAGTTGTTTTGGAATCTCCTAAAAGTGACAAGAGGCCTTTGATGTTTGTTTTGGTGCATGTTCTTGATTTCTAGGTTTGTGTGAGTCATATTGACTGTTAAAATACCAATTTTAAATCTTATATTGTTGAATATGCTTGCTATTTAGGTTTGATAGTTTTGGAAATTGAAACCTCATACATGTTTTTTATGATTTGTTATTTGTTTTGATTTAAACATGTGTAACTATGGCAATGTGGTACATAAGAACAAAAAGCAAGAGGTTGGGAGGCTTAAAAGGCGAATTCTGGGTTGAATAACATTTTTGCATATCTGGGCAATGTTCTTTGTATAAACATTGCCTTGGCTACTTAATTTTGACCATTTGTGCTTCACTTATTTGTATCAACATCTTTATATGAGTTTGTTAATCAATAATCTAGAGTTAATTTGCATCAATAATTTTTTTTTCCGAGTTTTAATTCTAGAGTTTTGTTTTTGCATCAAAACCTATTTTGATCAAATCGTGATTATTTGTTGATAATCATTGATGCTTGATGATTGATTATTGTTCAATGATTGATTCCCAACATGTTTATGTCTTTGATTAGTTCATATTTGGTCTAGATCTTGATTCATGTTGTTCGACATGTTCTTGTTATTCTTCATGTTCTTGAGTTTTCTTGGTTTTTATCTGTTTTTTGACAAATTTTTTCATGTTTTTTGCAAGTTTGGTTCATTTTGAGTTTTGGTTTTTGTTTTTTTTCCTATTCAAATTAGTGTTTTTTGTTCAATTTATGGTTAAACCAAAAGATGTTGGCCTATATTTCAAAAAATGTTAAAAAATTATTCATGGAAAAAAATGTATTATTCACTTTTAATATAAGGATAAAAAAACATACAAAATGGTTAATATCCAAAATATTATTAGGGATATTTATTATTCACTTTAAATATAGGGATAAAAAAAATGTATGGGGGTTAATATCAAAAATATTATTGGGATACAATTCATTCATTTCTAATGTCGCCCGTCCCCGCGTGCTGTCTGTGGTGATTTTTGCTTGTTGGTTTGATTGGTTCTTGAGAGTTGCCACCTAGTATTTGATTGAAGGTTACTAGGAAACCCGAATGCACTGATCGTGTCAGAGATTCACGGGTAAGGGACTGCTTGTGACCAGGGAAGATATTAGCACCCCTATTACACCCTACTAGAGGTAAGCTGCTTTGCAATTTGATGTGATTTAAAAGGTTTTGAAAGTTGTCATGCCAATGATTTCATAAAAAAGAGAAGAAAAGTTCTTCTCAATAAGGAGATTCTTATCTTATCAGGTAAAGATAACCTAATTGCTCTAGCATCAATAAAAACAAAATAAACTTTTCTATTTAATATCAAGAATATATCTTACATATAAAATTATAATCCCGGATACCAAAAGAAAATATTTTTTGATATTTTTTGAAATATGAACCAAATTCAATGCAAATTTAAACTTTTATTATTTTTTCTTTTTTTCTTTTTAGTTTTAATCATTCCAAACATACATAGAAAAAATAATAACAAAACACGCACTCAAAACACTCTTCTTGTACTATGTTTAAGCACACACCCATTACATGTTTACAAATCAATCAAAATTCAAACTAACCCAAACAACACATTAAACAATTTTAAATTTACAAAATGAACCCCTAAAAATTCAGGAACAGTGCTGGGAAGCCCTCTGAAACTGCAGAAACAGTAGTAGCGCGTTGCTCCACTCGCCACCGCCACTAGCGCGGCGTGGGTTCACGCATCGCCACCAATGAAGGCAACAAAACCGGTGGATCAAGAACTTCTTCTTCTTCTTCTTCTCTGTCTTCCTATACCGTCTATGAGGGTCACCACCACCTGCAACGAGGGGAAAAATGCACAAACAACAGTTGATTTTTATTTTTCTTTCTTTTTTAGAGTTGTTCTCGATCTTCTTTCTTCTGTTTTGGGTTCATTGTTCTTTCCTTCTTCAGGTGGCGGATCTGACGGTTGTAAATCTAGCGGTGGTCATAGCCGTGGATGGACCTGTCAGTGCTTGAAGGCTTCATTGTGGAGGAGAACGGAGTGGTTGTCCGGTCGGGGCAAAAGGAGACATGGCGTCTACGGCTGAAGAGAGAGACCGCGGGTCTGTGGAGATGGGGAACAACTCTACCCATTCTCTGGTTGAGGGAGATGAGGTTGTTCTGTGGTGTTACTTGTGGTCAGTCGCAGAAAATAAAGAAGAGCGGGGGTTGCCTTGGCTGGTCTGTGGTCGTTGCTGTTGAGGAGACCGAAAGAGAAGAAGAGGCTGCTGAGGGGAAAGCTTGGGTGGAGAAGCTGGGAAACGGTTGCTGCAGTTGAATAGGAGAGGAAAAGACAGATATGGAGCTGCTGTGGGAACGATGATGGTTGGTCTGTGGGGGGAAAATTGAGAGGGGAGATCTCGTGAGGGAGATAGAGGCAGAAATCAACCGACTTTGGTTGTGAGGCAGACCAGAGATGGGCAATTGTGAAGAGGCAGGTTGGCTCTAGTTTTCAAAGGATGAGTGGCCAAAAAGGGAGAAGGGAGGATCTGAAATGGCGGGGGGTCTTGGTTCTCTGGTTCTGGGAGAGCAAAATCCAAGACCCCGGGTGGATGGCGGCTGCGTTTCTTAAAAATTCTGAAGTGGGGGTTGCGGCTCCTTTGGTTTAAGAGGGAGCACGGCGGCTCTTAGAGTGGGAGAACAAAGGGTTCTTTGTTTAGGGATTTTTTTGTGTTACCCTCTAATTTTGGTACAAGATTGCCCCCGCTCTCTTGTGCGTGTTGTGTAGACCACTATTTATAGGTAAAAATATTGCTAGGTTTCCAAACTTGATCTCTCAACTTCTTTCTTTTTTTATAAATTTGATTTTTCTTTTTTTTTGGATTTTTCTTATCAACATCGACTCGAATGAGGAAAATCAGCGATTTAAAAAAAAAACACGTTAAAAGTCGAACACTAAGTATTTTTAAATTCTTTTGAGACGATGTTGAAAAATGCTAAAAACGATGCAAATATATTAAAAAAACATATTTTTTTGGATTTTCGTTGTTTTTCGCTAGTTTTGAATTTTTCTGAAAATTTATCAAAACATGGGTCAAAAATTAGATAGCAACATCTAATATAAGGATAAACACTGCGAGGAGTTTTTTCTAAAATATTATTTGGAATAATGTAATAGCCAAAACTTTCAAGTTTGTCCCGAAAGAAGCCTCATTAAAATTAGTGATATTTCAACATGTGTCCCATGATACAAGAGTCATGGACATCTAAAATATCAAAGAAAAAAGAGAAAAAAAAATAAAAATCACTACATCTCTTTAGATTTCTCACCATGGTTCATTTGTGGTGCATAAGTTGTGAATAAACTTGTTTTCTTTAAACATCTTTTAGAGCAAGTTCTTAACCTAAAATACCAGGGTTTGATTATCGTAACAATCCCGTCATTGATAAACTAATAGAAATAGAAACACCATTAGATCATAGCAACCACAAATGAAGAAAGATAATGCAGGTTATCTTAGGTAAGACATACTAAGGGTGTTGATACATTTCCTTTATGCAACTAGACCCTTGCCTAAAATCTCTAAAGATCAGTTAGGGTTCCTAGTAAACATAATACTAGATGACGAACTGGTTTCTAATAACTATAATATTATATGATGACTCCTTATCCAACCAAAAACCTCTTAACCCTTTTAGGAAAAGTCATCGTAACGTCACACTATCATGTAGGGTATGACATATAGCACCGATCCAATTCTAGATATTTTTTTTTCTATTTCTCCAATGATATAATTGAAGAAGCATATTCATCATCCCCATGTCCATTGAAAATGATATTATTGTATGTGAAGAGAGTTAGTGAAGGCATTAATTATGATTATGACGTGATAATAATTGATAGCTTTGTTTTAATCTTTTCGCATTGCTTTGTATTATTATATTTTTTGGTTAGGACTCTAGAGAAGGAAAATACAGAAACGGTAAAGAAAAGTAATTAAATTGAAAAGGTTATTTTTTTTTTCCATTTATATGGAGAGATAATTTTAAATTCAAAGATAACTAGTGAAATAATTATTTATTATTAGAAAGCCCATTACTTGTTATATTTAAATACTAAAAAACCAAAATTCTAAAATATTTTATAGGGATGTTTCTAACAACCATAATATTATATGACAACTTTTTATCCAGCTAAAAACCTCTTAACTCTTCTAGAAAAAGTCATTATGACATCACATTATCATGTAGCGTATAGCATCGATCCAATTATAGTTTTTTATTTTATTTTTATTTCTCCAATGATATAATTGAAGAAGCATATTCACCGTCCCGTGTCCATTGAAAATGATATTATTGTATATGAACAGAGTTAGTGAAGGCATTAATTATGATTAAGACGTGATAATACATAGTAGTAATGCTTTGTGGTCTCATTTCGAAATAGGGTCCAGGGTGATAATTGAGTTTATCTAACTTAGCTTTAATGGGACTTTCAATTATTCCATAGGTGAAACTAATAGAACATATGAATGACCCACTACAAAACTAAGGTGATGAAAACAATTATTGTTGATCACTGTTTATCTATCTCTTTACACACACACACACACACACTTGATCAGCTCGTTTTGTGAAAATCTCAAAGACTGATTCATTGTTCCTTGTTAATTAAAAGTGCAATGATCATTATTCTACCCATTTGGGAATAAAACGAAAGAGGAGCGATTAGATTGAAGCCCAGTAAGCTTGAGCCAGAGAGATTTCTCATAATCCAATACATAGCAGAGAGCGTACCTGGAAATAAACAAATATATAGTGGGTTCGTGAATTAGATTAAAAAAAAAAAAAGATATAGCACAAAGGGTTTTATTCGAAATTAACATCAACAACTGTAATATGTTAACCAATTAAGAATCATACCATGTAGCATAGAATGAGGAATCTGCTTAGATATGCTTGAAAAGAACTTAAAGGAAAAAAGAAAGACATAAAGAAAAGCATCTGCTATCTAATCTTTCATGTGGAAAAAAACTTGAAAGATGACAGCTGAAGGAGGGCAAAAGCAAGATAAGAGAGAATACACATAACACTTGGCAATTGCTCACATCTTGTAATAAAAGTTATAATAAAATAAAATTATGGGCTCTTTTTTCAACATAGATGGCACAAGGTTCCTATCTTTGAGCCTAATTTATTCCATCGAAAGTACAAGGTTTGCCGATTTTGTGTTGTGGATTAGATGGTACAACTCTCTCTTGCTGCTGCGTCTTTATTACTTTCACCCTATTATTTATTAAGTTCCCAAGTACGAATATAAAGTTCCATCCAGAAAAGAAGAAGAAAAGACACTGAAAGGAATTACATTTCGGGAAAAAAAAAATGCTAATTGTTTGGTTTAACGCCATGTGATATATATATATATATATATATATACACATACTAATTATCAATCGTAATAAAAATGTTGCAGAATTATTACGAGTATAATTTTGAGATGCGAGAAGGGTTAGGAAAGGGTTTTCTAGATTAAAAAAACTATCTAGGTAAAGAATCTTTATTTAATTAGTTAACTAGAATTTTTATTAAAATACAATCGTTTAAGCTTACATGATGCGAGCCTCGTGAATATAAAGATTCATAAATTTATAATCAAATCAGTCATTTTCAAAAAAATTAAATTTAGACTTTAAGTTTGTAACAATGATAACTTGTATCTAGACATTAAAACTATAAGCAACCAAAACAACATCACCTGATACTTATAAAGAAATGTGAATGAGAAGTATGGAAGACACCACGAATCTTTCTCAATTCTTCAATAAGTCATGGTAGTTTAATGAAGAACCAAATTAAAAGAATTTCCTCTCACGCACAATGATATGCAGCAATATTAATGTATTTTCAATCTAAAAAAAAATATTGTCTTACAAAAGTAATATTTATACTTGAAATAAAATAAATCTTAGTTGACATAGTTCAGAATAACATAAAATCTTAGGTTGGCCTTAGCCAACCTTTCCTATTTATATATGTGTGGCAGAACATGGCAGTAACCGTAGGGATTACAACATTGAAATAATCATATATTAATTTACTATTCACAGATATACATGTTATACATTCTATAATATGCGCCCTCAAGCTGAGGGTGGAGGATCGACCCGAAGCTTGAACTTGAAAGTAGCAAAGGACGCAACGGAAAGTGGTTTGGTGAAGACATCAACAAGTTGATCCCGAGAAGGGATAAAGCGAATATGAATTTCCTTCTTTGCAACCCGGTTGCGGAAAAAATAATAATCTACCTCAACATGTTTAGTGCAAGCATGAAAGATAGGATTTCCTAAGAGATAAGTCGCGCCAATATTATCACACCAAATAGTAGGAGTAGAGACGGAGAGAACCTGCAGATCTGTTAACAAATATTGAAGCTAGATAACCTCATCAGTACCATCTGCTAAGGCTTTATATTCAGCCTCAGTGGAGGAGTGGGCAACTGTACGTTGCTTGCTGGATTTCCATGAAATTGGTGTCTGACTAAAGAAAACAAGATAGCCACCCGTAGACTTGCGATCATCAATACTACCAGCCCAATCTGCATCTGTAAAACCATGTAGAGCAAAAGAGGTACCTCGAGTGATATGAAAACCATAGGATGTCGTTCCTTTGAGGTAGCGGAGAATGTGTTTAACAGCAGCCCAATGGGAATCTGTAGGAGCATGCATGAACTGACAGACTCTGTTAACAGCAAAGCAAATATCTGGGCGAGTGAAGGTAAGATACTGAAGAGCACCCATGATTTGACAAAATCATGTAGGATCAGAGAATGGATGATCCGACTGTATAGCAACTTTGGAAGGCGAGACTAGTATCAACGGGTTTGCAAGAAGTCATACCAGCCCGAGTGAGGATGTCAAGGATATATTTGTGTTGGCACAACATCAGACCCATACCCGTAGACTGAACTTCAATACCCAGAAAGTAGTGAACATCACCTAAGTCACGAAGCTTGAATTTTGAGCTTAGTAACTGGATTAAGCGATGAAGCATGACAAAGCTACTACCCATAAGCAGAATATCATCAACATATACCAAGAGATAAATGATATTAGTACTATCAAATAAGATAAATAGGGAGGTGTCAACCTTGGAGGCAAGGAAACCAATGGAGAGTAAAAAATCACTCAGACGAGTATACCATGCTCTTAGTGCCTATTTTAAACCATACAATGACTTGTGCAATCTGCACACATGAGATGGAAGAGTAGGGTCAACAAAACCTGGAGGTTGCTTCATGTAGACCTCTTCAGTAAGAACACTATTGAGAAATACATTATGAATATCAAGATGATGAATCTTCCAATTACGTGAAACCGCAATGGAAAAGACTAATCTAACGGTGGCCTGCTTAATAATTGGGCTGCAAGTTTCAGAATAATCAATGCCTTCCTGCTGGGTAAAGCCTCTAGCAACTAGACGAGCTTTATAACGTTCAATGTTGCCATCAACACGATGTTTGATCCGATATACCCATCGACTACCAACAACATTCATCGAAGGATGAAAGGGCACTAAGGACCAAGTGTGATTGGAACGCAATGCCTTGATCTCATCACACATAGCATCATGCCAAGCAACATATTTATCAGCATCAGAGAAGGTAAGAGGTTCACAGAAAGGAGAGAGCAATACCAGGGTGGCAGCTGTATCAGCTGCAGCAGAGGCTACCAGATTTGCGGTTTTAGGCTTCTGCGGTTTAA
>Ga0325410_1001427_pt1 | contig 26452 bp, 26 predicted proteins | sample PopdelMetagenome_16_FD_206182 | JGI IMG/M metagenome (GOLD analysis project Ga0325410, IMG submission 206182) | Populus deltoides microbial communities from Bellville, Georgia, United States - Xylem-PdIQD-R3 | ecosystem: Host-associated > Plants > Phyllosphere > Stem > Wood/Secondary xylem...
AAAAAAAAAGAAAAGAAAAGATAATAATTCCGACCCAAGGAAGTTAACCTTAGAAAAACAATGGAACAGAATATTGTTTTCTTTCAATAAAAGCTCCATCATCTATGTTTTCATACATTGAGCGCATAAAAAGAAGGTTTATTAATATCTTGTTTAAGAAGTATGAAGCAGATATATAAATTTAATGAGAGTTTGTTTATTTGGATAGATTAATGGAAGTTAAATGATGAATGCCTTGCTTTGTGGAACTTGCAAATTATTTGTCTATTTTAACGCTTTGATTACTAAGGACTAGTATTAAGCTGGTTGGGGGGGTGTGATTAGTACTTAAAAGTGCATTCTCATTAAGGCTTTATATCATCATATTGCACTAAAGTATCATTAAATTCCCTAACTAAAACATGTTTTATAATAACAAGTCTGATAATATAAGATATCTTTAATTTATGGTAAATGCTTATTTTTAATATAGGTATATCTCACAATTCAAAGGATTGATTGATGTAATTAACTATTGAAAGTGAAGAGACAAAAAGATGACTAAACTTAGAGAAGAGATGCTGGTTCAATTCAAATTGGAACACCATTCGGTTATTGGGTTATAACTAGAGCTGTAGACCTTGGATTTAGGTGTCGCGAGGGCGCGAGCGCCGCGACGTCGTCTGGCGACGGTGGAGGCTACTTTTCGTGCCTCCTGTTGTGAGGTGTTGTGTGTTGGAAAGGGTTTTGGATTTAATCATAAAATTATGATTAATTTTTAGGAGTCGCCACCTATATTATGGTCACTAGGAACCTATGGTCTGTGAGAGTCTAGGTAAGGGACTGGTTGTGTAAGGGGAAGACGCATCACCCCCAGTGCACCCTACCTAAGGTAAGCTGCATTGTTGTTTGATTGTTTTTTTCTAAGTCGGGTTCTATTCGTTGGTCTTTTCTAAGGTTCAAGGCAGATCTCTCTTCACGAGAGAGTCTCTACCTTATCGGGTTAAATCCTAACCGTTCTAAATTCTGAATGACATTTATTTACACCTTGTATATAATACCTGAGGGTGTACTTTATCATGTAATTTTACACCCCACAAATATTAAAGTCTACATCTGGATCCTAGAAAAAAAAAGATTGAAAAAACATTTTTGACATTTTGGCCAAACCCTAATGGATGATTATAAACTGCTTATGATATTCATTTTTTGGATTTTCAAAGCGTGAAAAAGATGCAATCTTTTAATGAAAACATGCTTAGAAAATTTTTAGGATTTGGCCGTATGAAAACAAAATATTTTTGTTTTGTTTTGTTTTTTTTTGAAATATTAAAAAAACCGGGTATTTTAATACCGGATTTGTATTTTACAGTGTAAATATACAACCCGATGTTATGCAAAATTGGTAGAAAATATTTAAGAAAATCACAATTTTTTGAAATGATTTTTGAAATTTTTTAGGGAATGTTTTTCGTTTTTTTTAAAGAAATACATAATATAATATATTAATTAAATATTATTAAAGCATGTGGGCCGGGCCGGCCCAAACAACTGGGCCAGGCATAAAACCAGAAAACAGTGGGCTGATATCGGCCCAAAAAGGTTGGGCTGATATCGGCCCAACAGATCCTTTTTTTTCTTTGTTTTTGGGCCAGGTCGAACCCAAATGGTTCGGCCCACGCCCGCATGGTTGCTGGCCCGATCCAGCAACCATGCAAAGTAATTACGCTGCATGCAGAACGAGAGTTCGTTCTACATACAGCAACAAAAGGGGCCGTGCTACCTGACGCATGAGTGCCTAAATGGAGGCCTAACTGGTCGAGACGGGGAGCGGCTGACGTGAAGACGGTGGCTGAGGCTGTGGCAGAGATGGTGGCCGGTGGTAGAGCAGGATGAAAGAAGGAGAAGAAAATCTGCAGCGGAGAGGGACCGGCGGTCGTGGTGGCTGTTCAGCCACTAGTGAGGATTTGGGTTTGCAGGGAGGCTGCGTTGCCCTCTTTTGGTGGAGGAGGAAGGCTTCTGTGGGGTCTTCAGGGGCTGAAGAGATCGTGAAGAGAGAAGGAAGAGAGCAACGTTGGCTGGAAAAGAAAACAGAGGAGTAAGCTGATTTTTAGCGATTTTTGTACCCAAATTTCTCCTCCCTCAGGCCATGAAATGCAGCCCTATTTATAGGTGGTGGAAGAGGGCAATCTTGTCTTCACAAGGGAAAAATTTTCAACCTTTGATTTGAATGGAAGAATTCAGACCGTTCGTTCAAAGTGTGCACCTCGAACTGCCAAATTTGACAGTCCAAGGCTGCCCGAGGTGGCCACTTTAGGCCGGTCATCGAAGTAGTTTTGATGTTTATAGGCCTGAACGGATAATGCTCGGGGATAGAGAGGTTTCAGGTGGCCATTTTGGTGCACGAGTTGTCAATTTTGGAGGCCAAACGAGGCATTAAATGCGCCTGCAAATCTACTACCCTGACAGCTTCATGGGGAAGATGATGAACACGTCGCCTGGTCTTTTTTTTAACGCAAAACGGCGTTGTTTTAGGTTAAAATTAGGGATTTTCACCGATTTTCAATTTAGTCCTGCAGCTTTCAATCATTTCAATTGAACTCCTAATTGACCCTAAACTTTTGATTTAATGCAATTAGGCCCTTGCTGAAACTTCAATTTCAGCCTCGTATTTACGTGCCTTTTACATTATGGTCCTTGGTCTCGGATTTATGCAATTTCACCCCTAATTGACCATTAAACTTTCAATTTCTTCAATTTGACCCCCGGATTTTGTCAATTAAGCCCCCCAATTTTGGCGCCTTTTGGAGATTAGTCCTTGGCTGCGAATTTTGTCAATTTAACCCCTATTTGACCCCAAAACTTCAATTTTCTTGCAATTTAGCCCCTAATTTCAATCAATTAACTTGGTAAAAATTAAATTTGATCTCTTAAAATTCCAATCTTCTCAATTAAGCCCAAATTAGGCACCCAAACTTAAGTTTTCACCAATTAAGCCCCAAATAAAATTAATTTGACCCATTTAAAGTGTAATTAAGTCTTTGCACTTAATTAAATCCTTCAATTGAACCCAAATTAATTCTTAAACATAATTAAAATTTAATTTGGCCCATGAGAATCAAATTGGCCTATTAAAAATTTAATTATGTCATTGGACTTAATTTTTATGCAAATTGGTCCAATAATCATTTAATTTAACCTTAAATTTGCATTTTGTTTCCTCCATTTTTGGGCATAATGAGGTACAATTAGGCCTTGAATTTCCTTAAAAAATTGCAACTTGATTTTTGCCTATTTTTGCAGTCTTTCTTGATATGTTTTCTCCACATTGCCAGCCTTTATTTTGTTTTTTTTTTAATTTTTATTTTGAAAAAGAAATTGATTTTTGGGAATAACCCAGAATTGGGTTATGACATTAGGTATGCTTTATATGTATGGAAAGCTAAGACATAGACCTAAAACTTTCATGGAGTCCAAGAATCAATTCTGCTGTTTTCAAGTTCAAATCTTAGCAACAACGAAGAAGTCGGAATCTGTCCTGCAGTTCAGACACTGTTCGGTTTTTAGCTCATATCTTGAGTTCTAGAAGTCCAAATGAGCTCTATTTTTTTTTTTGGAAAGCTGAGACAATTGCCCACAACTTTCATAAGTTCAAGGGGCTCTAAATCTGATGTTATCAATGACATTTTGGCTAGCCAACAATATCAATAACCAGCAGCCAACAATGTCAAAAACCAGCCACCAAATCAATGGTTGGCCACCAACTATTTTCTTAGTCAACCAATCAATAGTTCTAAATTTTAGCCTATAAAAGGAAGCATTTGCCATGTATTTAGTCATCTTATTTTTCAGATCAAAATCATCTTCTTGCTGTCTCTCTTTATATTTTTGTAATGCTTAAGTTTTGCTTTCATTAATCTCTTGTTTATGCTTTTTTCATTTCCTTTCCTATACTTATTAACTTATATCATGTTTATGTTCTTATATTGTTTATTTATGTTTTTCTTCTTCATTATTTTTAGCTAAGTTAATTATGTTGAGGTGAAAAGGTTTCACTAGTGGTGTTAGAATATGTATAATATAAACTCAACATGGACTTTAATGTTTATATGCAAGAAAGATTGTTATTAACATGTTTTATCTTTTTATCTTACTAATTCTTAATACCTTGCTTGTTAAATGGTTAATCTAGATTTGTGTTGTATAACACTTGGCACATCAAATGCTTGATCTTTAATATTCTTCAGCTGACATCGTTATTATGATATAAACTTGATTTGTTGTTAACATAAGCTAGCAACATCAAATGCCTGATGATATTTATAAGTATGGTGTTACTTAAATAAGATGATTAATATGATCATGTTAATAATTTATAATAAGCTAATAACGATAAATCATCTGATTGGAATTTCCTTTGTGTGTGGTTTCCAGTTGAGTAATAAAAAGAGTTTATATTATATTTATTTAAAATATCATTAGTGGATCCTCTAACCTTGACATTTGTTTTGTCACTTAATATGTGTGACCAAACTCTCATGCAAGTGCAGAAAAAAGAAAGAAAAAAACAAAAAAACAAGAAGAAACAAAAGTAGATAAGATAAAAGTGAAAAGAAAAGAAAAATAAAATAAAATTTATACAGTAATTTACCTCCTTGGCAACGGCGCCAAAAACTTGACACGATCAAAGAGTTGATGTCTTATCCCAAGTGCAGGAGTGTCAAAGTAATAAATAACTCGGCAAGACGAGGGTTGATCCACAGGGAGGTCAACTCTATATATATATATATATATATATATATATATATATAACAAAGAGTTAAAGAGATCCACTAATTATGATAAAAACAATAATAAAAACAGATGTCAATGTTAGAGGATCCACTAATAGTATTAGAAATAAGTCTAGTATAAACTCTTTTTATTACTCAACTAGAAACCACACAAAGGAGGTTCCAATCGGATGATTTATCCTTAATAGTTCATTATATATTTTTAACATGATCATATTAATTATCTTATTTTAGCAACACCATACTTTTAAATATTGTCAGGAATTCATGATGTTAACTTATGTTAATAACAAATCAAGTTCCTCTCATAACAACGATGTCGGCCAAAGACTATGAAAAATCAAACATTTATTGTACCAAGTGTTATACAACACAAATCTAGATTAATCATTTAACAAGCAAGGTATTAAGAATTTATAAGATAAAAAGATAAGACATATTAATAACAAACTTTCTTGGATATAAACATTGAAGCCCATGTGGATTTTATATTATACATATTCTAACACTATTATTGAAACTTTTTTACCTTGACATAATTAACTTAGCTAGACATAATGAAGAAGAAAAACATAAATAAACAAGATAAGAACATAATTATGATATAAGTTAACTAAGAGTAGTAAAGGAAATGAAAAGCATAAACAAAAGATTAATGAAAAAATAACATGAAATAAAACTTGAACATTACAAAGAGAGAGCAAGCAAGAAAATGATCTTGATTTGAAAACCAAGATGCCTAAATGAATGGCAAATGCCTCCTTTCATAGACTAAAATTCAGAACTATTCATTTGGTAATTGGTTATTGATGTAGTGGCCAACTATTGATTTAGTGGACTTGGTGGACAACAACATTCAAGCATTTGGTTGGATGAAATGACAGTGATGCAATCAGAATTTGGCAGAGTGTTCTTCATGAAAGTTGTTGGAAACATTTTAGAGCATTTGGATCACTACAGATCGAGATATGGCTAAAAGACTGGGTAGTGCTTTTTGTGGACGTGGTGGATAGCCCTCAAGCTTTTGTTTGGATGAAATTTTATAGCTAACATCAGCACTTGAGCAGGTGGTCCGTATGAAAGTTGTTGGAAATTATCTTATCTTTCCACCCACCAAATTTGACGTCATTTTGCCTTCTAGAACTCCGGATATGGTTAAAATGTTGAGCAGTGTGTTGGGCTGGATTGCAGGAGAGATTCTGACTTCTCTTTTATGGCCAAGCTTTGAATTTGAAAATGGCAGATTTGGGTCTTCAACTCTTCATGAACATTGTAGGCCTATTTCTTAGCTTTCTAGCCATATAAACCAAACTGAAATCCAAGATCTACAGCTCCATATATGACCCAATAACTGAACATTGTTCCAAGTTGAATTGAATCAGCATCTCTTTTCTAAGCTTAACCTTTTCTTTGTCCTTTCAGTTTCAATAGTTAATCACATCAATCAATCATTTGAATTGTGAGATATTCCTGCATTTAAAATGAGCATTTACCATAAATTAAAGCTATCTTATATTATCAGACTTGTTATTATCAAACATGCTCTAGTTAAGGAGTTATTGATACTTGAAGTGCAAAATGATGATATAAAACCTTGATAAAAAAGCACTTTTAAGTACTAATCACCCCCCAACTAGCTTATTACTAGTCTCTAGTAATCAAAGCGTTAAAATAGAAAAACAATTTGCAAGTTCCGCAAAGCAAGGCATTTATCATTCAATTTCCATTAATCTATCTAAATAAAAAAAGATATTAATAAAACTTATTTTTATGTGCTCAATGTATGAAAACATAGATAATGGAGCTTTTATTGGAAGAAAACAATATTTTGTTCTAATATTTTTCTAATGTTAACTTCCTTGGGTTGGGATTAGTATCTTCTTTTACACACACACAAACACACACACACAGAGAACTTAAAACACAATGCATCTTTAACCCATGTAACGAGCTTTCGGTTAATGACTCCCAGACCAGTTGATCTTAGGGCATTAGATGTTGAGACACCCCTACGAGCTTAGTAACTATGGTTGCAGATAGTAAAATATAGATAATGCAATGTTTGATTCCCTTAAGATTTTCTCCTCAACCCATGTAACAAGCACTAGGCCAATAGCTCTCAAGTCAGTTAACTTTAGGGTATTAGGTGTTAAAACACTCATTCGGGCTTAATTGCTTAGGTTAGGGAGGCTACGAAACCAAACTTATCTACATTTTTATTTATTTATCATTTTGTTTTTGTTTTATCCCTTTCCCTTAGTTGTTACCTTTAACAAAAGAACAAAAATAATATAATAATTCAAAGTGCAACCCACAAGCATATGTTAAAGTGTGTGTGTGTGTGAAAATGAAGGTTTATAAATATTTGTTAAATGAATATATGAGCAGAATCAAGTGATAACAATGTGAGAGTTTGTAAATCTGAATATTTCAAGAAGTGTAATGATAGACCTTGTTATGAATGTTTACTAAGATGTGTCTCAAGAGTCAACACTTATTACTCTGCCATCTTAATAATAACAGTTTTGCAAATGGTTTATGAAATAAATAACATAGTTAGTTAATTTTTTTTAATATCAACTACTATCCTTTCCCCCCAACCAAAATGAGACATTGTCCTCAATATTTTAAGGTAGAAAGGTAGAGTATAGAAGACATCACCTGAAACAGCGACAACTGACAAACCTGAAACACACTTAAACAAAAATAAGAAATAGCAAAACAAAAAAAATAAAAAAATAATGCTATTAATAAAACCAAAAGACACAAGGTTTTACAAACTAAGGCTTAAATCCAATCTAAGCTTTTTACGGCCTTCCTTGGTTGACCAATCTATTCGACTCATGAAGGAATCAATTACAGGGATGAAAGCTTGCAGTTGATCAATCAGTTGTTCAACAGTAGCAACATAGATTATGATTTGTCGTGCCGAAGATGTAAGAAAATTCTGTTCCACAACATGATCAAGAAAAGACAACAAATGATCATAAAAACCATTAACATTTAGCAAACCTATAGGTTTATGGTGAATGTTCAGTTAGGCCCAAGAGGAAATATCAAATATCTCTTCTAATGTGCCTAGACCACAGGGCAATGAAGGCATCAGCATGAGTAAACATTGTATCAATTCGTTTAGACATTATGGAGACCTGTAGTTCTTCTCCAACTATTTTTCCAATGAGATCAACTTGGGTAAAGCTTTTGGAATGACACCCAAAACTTAACTGCCTCCTAAAAATACAGCTGTTGACACACTCCCCATTTACCCAAGGTTGCCTCCCCCATATACTAAATGAATCTTTCTCTCAGCTAGTACCTGACCAAGATGATGTGTTGATTCTAAAAACTCTTTTTCTTTCCTAGGACTAGATCCACCAAAAACACAAACATTTTTTATTTGATGACCTAAGAAACCTGCCATTGCTACACACTTCTATATTTGTTGAATGTATGGGTTGAGTAGAAATGAAGGGAAGGAAAAGAAGATTTTATAGATGAGAAATTCAAAATGCAATCATATCACCTATATGTAGGCTAGCTGAAGTCTCTCTCTCTCTCTCTCTCTCTCTCTCTCTCTCTGTTTTTTTTTTAAAAAACATGTATATGTATAAGTAGTTGTGTGGCTCACATATTCCCTTGGTTTTACGTCTAAGAACGGCTTAAACACCCTCTATGGGTCGAGTATAGGCTTCCCATCCAGATATGACCCCATGACTAAACATTTTCGGTGCCTTTCTTGTCCTTGATTGTGATATCAAATTCTTGAAGTAACAAAATCCACCATACCAATCTAGCCTTAGAATCCTTTTTAGAAAGAAGATATTTTAATGCTGCATGATCACTAAAAACAACAACAGGTGAGCCAACAAGATAAGATCAAAAATTTTCACATGCAAATACTATTGCAAGTAATTCCTTTTCAGTGGTAGTGTAATTCATTTGAGCACTATTTAAAGTTTTACTTGCATAGTAAATCATATAAGGTTTCTTATCTTTTATTTGTCCTAAAACAGCACTCACGTCATAATCACTAGCATCACACATTATTTCAAAAGGTAATGACCAATCAGCAGGTTGAATGACAGGAGCAGAAGTAAATGATTAGTACTTAAAAGTGCATTTTTATCAAGGTTTTATATCATCATTTTGCACTTGAAGTATCAATAACTCCTTAACTAAAACATGTTTTATAATAACAAGTCTGATACTATAAGATACCTTAAATTTATGGTAAATGTTCATCTTAAATGCAGGCTTATCACATAAATCAAAGGATTGATTGATGAGTTTAACTACTAAAATTAAAAAGACAAAGAGAGGGTTAAGCTTAGAAAAGAGATGTTGGTTCTATCCAAACTGGAATATTGTTCAGTCATGGGGTCATATCTGGAGCTGTAGATCTTGGATTTTAATTTGGTTTATATGGATAGAATTCTAAGACATAGGCCTAAAACATTAATAAGAAATGCAAGACTCAATTCTACTGTTTGGAAGTCCAAATCTTAGCAACAACAGAGAAGTCGGAATCTGTCCTGTAGCCCAAAAATTGTTCAGTGTTCAGCCCATATCTCGAGTTCTAGAAGTCCAAATGCATCGATTCTTTTTTTAGTGGAAAGCTGAGACAATTTCCTAGAACTTTCATGACAAAAATATGTTCAAATTCTGATGTTAGCGATGACGTTTTGTTCAGACATGAAGATAAGGATTGTTACCAAGTCAAGATATGGCCACCCACTCAATAATTAATCATCAAATCAATAGTTTTGAATTTTGGCCTATAAAAGGAGGCATTTGCCATGCATTTAGGCATCTTGGTTTTCAGATCAAGATCATGTTCTTACTCTCTCTCTTTATATTTTTGTAATGCCTAAGTTTTGTTTTTATTAATCTCTTGTTTATGCTTTTCATTTCCTTTCATTTACTTAGTTAACTTATATCTTATTTATTTTCTTATCTTGTTTATTTATGTTTCTCTTCTTCATTATGTTTAGCTAAGTTTATTATGTCAAGGTGAAAAGGTTACACTAATGGTGTAAGAATAAGTATAGTATAAACTCAACATGGACTTTAATGTTTGATACTAACATGTTTTGTATTTGTTTTCTTATTCACTCTTAATACTTTGCTTGTTAAATGGTTAATCTAGATTTATGTTGTATAACCTTAGTATAACAAATACTTGGCACTTTCATAGCCCAAACCGTATGGTATAACTTACACCTGTGCTATGAAAGGAACTTGATTTGTTGCTAATATAAGTTATAATCATGAATACCTAACAACATTTACAAGTATTAGCATTATTCGAATAAGATAACTAATGTAATCATGTTAACAATTTATAATCCGATTGGAACCTTCTTTGTGTGTGGTTTCCAGTTGAGTAATAAGAGTTTATACTATACTTGTTTGAAATACCATTAGTGGATCCTCTAACCTTGAAAATTATTTTATCCTTATTTAATCCTTATATCAATTTCACATTTCAAAGCTCTCTCCACCTCCTTTTCTGTTATTATCTATTTCTTTATTTGTAGTTTATATAGTTAACCTCCTTGTGGTTTGACCCCGGTCTTGCCGGATAATTTATTACTTCGACACTCCTACACTTGGGAGAAGACATCAACTCTTTGGTCATATCAAGTTTTTGGCGTCGTTGCCGGGGAGGTAAATTCTTGTATAAATTATAATATTTATTTTATTTTCTCTTTTCACTTTTCTTGTATCTAAATTTGTTTCTTTTGTTTTCTTCTTCCTTTTATTCTCTTCCTACACGTGCATGAGAGTTTGGTCACATACATTAATTGGTAGACTTTATAGGGTATCCTCATCATTTTCAGAAAATATGGCTGAAGAAGATAACCAGTCGCTTCATAATGAGAACAACGAGAATAATCGTGTTAGAACACTGAGAAACCACATGAATCCAATAAGAACAAATTCACCCTCATGTATAGTTTTTCCTCCTGATGCATCTCATTTTAATTTTAAGCCAAGCATTATTCAACTTTTACCTTCTTTTCATGGCTTAGATCTAGAAAATCCACACTTGCATTTGAGAGAATTTGAAGAAGTTTGTAACACTTATAATGACTTAAATTATAGCATGAACTCCATTAGATTAAAGCTTTTTTCTTTTTCATTAAAAAATAAAGCTAAAACATGGCTATAAAATCTTAGGTCAGGATCCATTTATGCTTGGGATGAAATGCAACAACAGTTTTTAAAGAAGTTTTTTCCTTCTCATAGAACAAACTCTTTCAAAAGACAAATAACCACTTTCACTTAAAAACCAAGAGAAACATTTTACCAATGTTGGGATATGGGATAGGTACTGAGACTTGCTTATACCTGTCCTCATCATGGTTTTGAAACATGGAGATTGGTTTCACATTTTTATGAAGGGTTAACACCGAAAGATAGGTAAATGATGGAATTGATGTGCAATGGAACTTTTGAAAATAAAAACCCTGATGAAGCAATGGAGTACCTAGACTTGTTAGCTGAAAATGCTCAAAATTGGGACACTACAGGCACTTGTGAGGCACCAGGTAAAACTCAACCTCATACATCTAGTGGAGGTATGTACAACCTTAGGGAAGATCATGACCTCCAAGCCAAATTTGCATCTTTAGCTAAAAAAGTTGAGGCACTTGAATTTAAAAAGAGTAAATTAAAATTTGTTCAAGACATTGTGTGTCAAATCTGTGAAACAAACGAACATTCAACCACTGATTGTCCAACTTTGCCTTCTTTCAAATAATGCCTCCATGAACAAGCCCATGCTTTAAACAGTTTCCAAAGGCCCAATCATAACCTATACTCGCAAACGTACAACCCTGGTTGGAGAAATCATCCAAATTTCAGTTGGAAGAGTGGTAACAATATTGCACAAACTTCACAGCCACCGTTTCAAGCACACCATAATTTACAATGCTAGTTTTATTCAAAGGCTCAAGACTAAGAGAATCATAAACATGTTTGGGCATAAAACTAATGGATGCACCTAAATCACATAAGGCCCTTTTGAAACTAGCATTACCAATAACATATGGGATAGTAAACGCACCTGGGTCTTTTTGCTTCAAAGGCATATTCTTTTGAAAAATATCATATATAACTTCACCCATACTTAGAATTTCATGACCTTTTAGTTTGAAAGCTCTCTTGGTAGTACACAACTCCTTCAAGAATTTGGCATACTTGGGAATTTGCTTGATAACATCAAGCAAAGGAATGTTGAGTTCTACTTTCTTGAAAACCTCTAAAATCTCCTTTTCTTTTTCCTCTTTCTTTGACCTAGAAGAACTCATAGGAAATGGTGGAATTGTTTTAAAACTAGAATTCATTGAGTGAGGAGTTACCTTTGGAGTGTTGGTCGATGTTTCAGTTTGTAGAGGATGAGGATGTTCCTTCTTTGTACTCAATTCGGTTTCTATCTCTTCTTCTTCCTCTATCTCAATTTGTTTCGATCTTTTCTCTTCAAGTTCTTTTCCACTTCGCAGCATGATCACATTAACATTCTCTATTGGATTCAATGCTTGGGAGGGCAATTTTCCATTCATTTGTGCTTCCAATTTCCCCACACTTGAAGCTACTTGCCCCATTTGCATCTCCAAGTTATGAATACTTGACCTTGTTTCCTGTTGAAAAGACATGATATTTTGTTGCAAGGTCACAGTGTTAGAAGCCAAAGTTTTCATCATCTCACAAAGATCATCACTGGATGACAACCTCATGACATTGGAGTTTATGAATGGAGGGGGTTGTCTTGCTTGATAATTGTAATAGTCCCGACACAATCAATGTTAAAAGATTCCAACATATCCTCTTTATTTGAGGGTATTTTTTTTTTTCAAAAATTCGGCAAAGTTTCGTTTGCATTTAGGACATTCCAAGTTATCGACTACTATCAGTTTACTCAAACGACCCATCATCACAAGGTCCCTTAATTCCGGACCTTATATCAAACCTCATAATTCCACACCTCATACAATCCACACAATATATATATATACGAGTAAGTTCAAGTTCAATATGAACATAGTATATATATATATCCTACGAGTAAGTTCAAGTTCAATATGAACATAGTCCAACACATTATATCATAAAATTTAAAGGAAAAGGAATACTAACATGTAAAGAAAGTATTTACAATATAAGAAGTGTTCTTAAATATTTCAAAAGGGTTAATTACAAGATAACTAAAATACTACATGTTAAGCTGAACTTTTATAAATACATCAAGGTTTGCACAAAAGTATACTACATAAACACGTTAATTTCCTTTTATTTTAAGTTAAATATTTATATAAGTTTTGCAAAGTAGAGTCCTAAACTAATGATCTTCATGGATGTTTGATGGACCTGTTACATAAATAAACATACCATTATATTGATAAAGAATATATGTATGCTCATGTAATGAATACGAATGAAGTATTAACTTTCTATCGAATCCATGAGAATTCTAACAAAGAACTTATATTTTGCTTGTAAATCTTTTAAACCCAATTAACACCCATTTGTATATTCTTAATTGAATAATCTTATTTACTTGCATAAACTGGGTGACCTTGCAAGCTAATCGTGTAAATCATATCCCGGCAATCCCATTACGGATGCCATTAGCGAAAGCTAATCATGTAAATCATATCCCAGCAATCCCATCACGGATGCCATTAGCCGAAGCTAATCATGTAAATCACATCCCGACAATCACATCCCGGCAATCCTATCACGGATGCCATTAGCCGAAGCTAATCTTGTAAATCATATCCCGGCAATCCCATAACGGATGCCATTAGCCAAAACTAATCATGTAAATCATATCACGGCAATCCTATCACATATGCCATTAGTCGAAACTAATCTTGTAAATACAATAGGCTTTATTTATATTGAACACGATATTTATTATAATTGCATTCACCAGAAGGATTCTAAATTGTATAAGTGCAAATAGGAGGGAAAATCACGTACCTGCTTCGCCTGTCTCGCGACCTCCCCTAACAGAAGATCCAATCCTGGTTGCTCCTCCTAAATCACAAGGATGTTTTTTTTTTGTTATGATTCTTTCAAGCCGATATTATAGAGAATTCATATTCATCCATTACTCATATGTTACTTTCTATACATGTTCATTTCCTCATAATAACATACATACATATATCATGTATATTTTCAGAGTTAATATCTCAATACACAAGTGTTCGTATGACTCAATTCTTTTATATTCTTATTTATAGTATTAACATGAAAGTCTATTGTTACTGTCTAACTTTGAACTGTTTACTGTCCAATTTCCAACTGTTACTGTCTAACTTTGAACTGTTACTGTCTAACTTTGAACTGTTACTGTCCAATTTCCAACTGTTACTGTTTGACTTTGAATTGTTACTGTCTGACTTTTTCAACCGTTACTGTCTGACTTTGAACTATTACTGTCTGACTTTTCCAACTGTTACTGTTTGACTTTGAATTGTTACTGTCCCATTTCCAACTGTTACTGTCCAACTTTGAATTGTTACTGTCCAATTTCCAACTGTTACTGTTTGAACACTCATCAGATTTTTAACTATATCTAAAGTTCAAAAACTCCATTTTAACTGAGATTGATCTCGTTGGAAAGCTAAGACACGAGGCTACTAGTTCTCTGAGGGAGGAGAACCCAGTTTTGCCTCCAAGATAGTCAAAATTGTTCATTTACTAATTTGTCCTACTGCCCTACATAATCAATCACGACTCGGTCTTAGTTGGTAACCCATAACTGGAGTTCTACATTTCCAAATTGAGCAAGACCAGTTTCCTTGGTTAGGCAACATTCAAATCTATAATTTCTATGGGAACCCGATCCTAATCCCCTCATCCTCCTACCCGACATCTCATCAAAAGTTAGGAGACAAGTTTGTCCAGACTCGTCTTCCCCTTCCCTTCACACAATTCTTTCATAAACTACATACCACACTCATGAATTAACTTCATATCAACAATAAGTACTTTTTCCCCCATTTATGTCTAAGAACCCTAACCTATGATTCAATATCAAGGCATCAATTCTTTATCGAATTTAAAAAAAATTATTTTTTTTAAGATCATGTTTAGATTACCTTACCCGGTACAAATTAAGATTTTGATCTTCAACCAATTGAAGATTCTCAACTCCCTCTTTTCTTTTCTTCTTGTTCAATTCCCCTCCTGTCTTTTCTTCTTGTTCAATTTCTTGATAATTCTTTGCTCTCAAGTGTTTATCCCATCTTTCTCTTAATCTTGGATGGGTTCTTAAAATTTTAGTTTTTCTCTCTTGATTTCTCGAGAATGGGTATAAAACTCCCTATTTTCTCTCCTTATGGTTCCTACAGATTTTTTTTGATGAGGAGAGAGTATTTATACTCTATATTTTCCCTTATTTACATTTAGACCCCCTTTTTCCTTTAAGTGCATTATTTTCTTTAATTAAATCTAACCCTCAACAGTACCGGGTTTATTATAATGTCTCGAATTATTTCGCCCGGAAATTTATATTCAAAAATTTATGAATTTCTGTTTTTATTTAATCATATACATGAATTTCTTCACTTTTATTTATTTATTATTTTTTCCCGGGGTTTACATTCTCCCCTTTTAATAGAAATTTTGTCCTCGAAATTTAAGTGATGTACCTGAGTTTATAAACAAGTTGGTGAATTTTCGTCTCATTTCTGATTCTCTCTCCCATGTTTCTTCCTCAATTTGTGAGCTTCGCCATAAGACTCTGATGATAGGAACTTTCTTATTATGAAGTTCTTTCTCGCCCCAGTCGAGTATCTTTATCGGTCTTACCTCAAGTGTTAAGTCTTCTTTTACCTCCACTAGCAGTTGAGGTAACACTCTCGAAGAGTCTACATCGGCTTTTCGCAGCAAAGAAACATGGAATACATTGTGAACCTTGGCCAACTGTGAGGGCAAGTTTATTTTATAAGCTACAGGTCCAATACGTTTTCGGATTTCGAATGGTCCAATTAACCTCGGAGCTAACTTCCCCTTCATGCTGAATCTCAGCATGTGCTTCCATGGAGCTACCTTCAGAAATACTTAATCTCCAGGACAAAATTCAAGTGGTCTTCTTCGAATATCTGCATACTTCTTCTGTTTATCTTGAGCCACTTTCATTCGATCCTTAATGATCCTCACTTTTTCAGTAGTGATTTGTATTAATTCCGCTCCACACAGCTTTCTGTCCCCAACTTCTTCCCAACACAAGGGTGTCTTACACTTTCTGCCATAAAGAGTTTCAAAAGGGGCCATTCTAATTGTTGTCTGAGAACTGTTGTTATACTTGAATTCTACTAGTGACAGGTGCTCCTCCTAGTTTCACCAAATTCCAAAGCACATGCCCTAAGTAAATCTTCTAAGATCTGAATAACTCAGATTGGCCATCAGTCTGCGGATGAAAGGCAGTATTGATACTCAAATTTGTCCCCAAGGCACGTTGTATGCTCGGCCAGAGACGTGAAGTAAATCTTGGGTTTCGGTCTAAAACAATTGATATTGGGACTCCATAAAGCCTTACAACTTCGTTCACATAAAATCTTAGCCAAATTGTCGACTGGATCTGTCATCTTTACTGGTAAGAAAAGGGCAGATTTAGTTAGTCGATCCACAATGACCCAGATTGCATCATTTCCCATCTTTCCTCTAGGTAGTCCAGACACAAAGTCCATTGTGATCATCTCCCACTTCCACTTAGGGATTGGTAATGGTTGTAACAGCCCTGCCGGTTTTCAGTGTTCTACTTTTACTTGTTGGCAAATACTACACTTTGCCACGTAACCAGCCACTTCTTTTCTCATATTTGGCCACCAGTAGTACTGCTTCATATCCTGGTACATCTTAGTACTACCTGGATGTACAGTGAACTTAGACTCGTGAGCTTCTCATAGTAACTTTTGTTTAAGGGCTTGGTTGTCAGGCACATACATACGTTGCCCCAACATCACTATTCCATCATCACCCATTCAAAAAACTAAGAGCAGATGTGAACTTTGCAAGAGTATCTTTAAAATCTGTCATGCTTTGAGCAAGTTGAATGTTGATTGTCTCTTGCTTTTCAATGAATGCATGCAATGTTTCCTCAAGATTTCTTCTAAGAGGTGGAGCATAAAGAGGTGCATATCCATGAGAATTTTGGAAATTATGGTGTGCTTGAAACGGTGGCGGTGAAGTTTGTGCATTATTGTTATCACTCTTCCAACTGAAATTTGGGTGATTTCTCCAACCATGGTTGTATGTTTGCGAGTATGGGTTATGACTGGGCCTTTGGAAACTATATAAAACATGAGCTTGTTCATGGAGACATTCCTTAAAAGAAGGCAAAGTTGGACAGTCATTGGTTTCACAGATTTGACACACAATGTCTTGAACAAATTTTAATTGACCACTCTTTTTCAATTCTAGTGCCTCGACTTTTCTAGTTAAAGATGCAAACTTGGTTTGGAGGTCATGATCTTCCCTGAGGTTGTACGTACCTCCACTAGATGTATGAGGTTGGGTTTTATGTGGTGCCTCATAAGTGCATGTAGTGTCCCAATTTTGAGCATTTTCAGCTAGCAAGTCTAGGTACTCTATTGCTTCATTAAGATCTTTATCTTCAAAAGTTCCTTTGCACATCAGTTCAACTATTTGCCTATCCTAGGTGTTAACCTTTCATAAAATTGTGAAACTAATCTCCATGTTTCAAAACCATGATGAGGGCAAGTATTAAGCAAGTCTCGATACCTATCCCAACAATGGTAAAATGTTTCTCTTGGTTTTTGAGTGAAAGTGATGATTTGTCTTTTGAAAGAGTTTGTTTTGTGAGACGGAAAAAAACTTCTTTAAAAATTGTTATTGCATTTCATCCCAAGCACGAATAGATCCTGGTCTCAAATTTTGTAGTCATGTTTTAGCTTTATCTTTTAATGAAAAAGGAAAAATGTTTAAATCTAATGGTGTTCATGCTACAATTTAAGTCATTATAGGTGTTACAGACCTCTTTAAATTCTCTTAAATGCAAGTATGGATTTTCTAAATCTAAGCCATGAAAAGAAGGTAAAAGTTGAATAATGTTTGACTTAAAATTAAAATGAGATGCATCAGGAGGAAAAACTATGCATGAGGGTGCACTTGTTCTTGTGGGATTCATGTGGTCTCTAAGTGTTCTCACATGATTATTCTCATTATTCTCATTATGAAGCGACTGATTATCTTTTTCGGCTATATTTTCTGAAAATGATGAAGATACCCTACAAAGTCTACCACTTAATGTATGTGACCAAACTCTCATGCACGTGTTGGAAGAGAATAAAAGGAAGAAGCATGATCATATTAATTATCTTATTTTAGTAACACCATACTTTTAAATATTGTTAGGAATTCATGATGCTAACTTATGTTAACAACAAATCAAGTTCCTCTTATAACAACGATGTTGGCCGAAGACTATGAAGAATCAAGCATTTATTGTACCAAGTGTTATACAATACAAATCTAGATTAATCATTTAACAAGCAAGGTATTAAGAATTTATAAGATAAAAATATAAGATATATTAATAACAAACTTTCTTGGATATAAACATTAAAGTCCATGTTGAGTTTATATTATACATATTCTAACACCATTAATGAAACCTTTTCACCTTGACATAATTAACTTAGCTAGATATAATGAAGAAGAAGAACATAAATAAACAAAATAAGAACATAATTATGATATAAGTTAACTAAGAGTAGTAAAGGAAATGAAAAGCATAAACAAGAGATTAATGAAAATATAACATGAAATAAAACTTGAACATTACAAAGAGAGAGCAAGCAAGAAAATGATCTTGATTTGAAAACCAATATGCCTAAATGAATGACAAATGCCTCCTTTGATAGGCTAAAATTCAGAACTATTCATTTGGTAATTGATTATTGATGTAGTGGCCAAATATTGATTTAGTGGACTTGGTGGACAACAGCATTCAAGCATTTTGGCCGAATGAAATGACATTGATATAATCAGAATTTGGCAAAGTGTTCCTCATAAAAGTTGTTGGAAATTATCTCCACTTTCCATTCACAAAATATCAGAGCATTTGGATCACTACAGATCGAGATATGGCTAAAAGACTGAGTAGTGCTTCTTGTGGACGTGGTCGATAGTCCTCAAGCTCTTGTCTGGATGAAATGTCATAGCTAACATCAACACTTGAGCAAGTGGTCCGCATGAAAGTTGTTGGAAATTGTCTTATTTTTCCACCCACCAAATTTGACATCATTTTGCCTTCTAGAACTCCAGATATGGGTAAAATGCGGAGTAGTGTTTGGGCTGGATTGTAGGAGAGATTCTGACTTCTCTTTTGTGGCCAAGCTTTGAATTTGCAAACAGCAGATTTGGGTCTTCAACTCTTCATGAACATTGTAGGCCTATTTCTTAGCTTTCTACCCATGTAAACCAAACTGAAATCCAAGATCTACAACTCCAGATATGACCCAATGATTGAACATTGTTCCAATTTGAATTGAATCAACATCTTTTTTCTAAACTTAGCCTTTTCTTTGTCCTTTCATTTTCAATAGTTAATCACATCAATTAATCATTTGAATTGTGAGATATTTCTGCATTTAAAATGAGTATTTACCATAAATTAAAGCTATCTTATATTATCAGACTTGTTATTATAAAACATGGTTTAGTTAAAGAGTTATTGATACTTCAAGTGCAAAATGATGATATAAAACCTTGATAAAAATGCACTTGTAAGTACTAATCACTGGCGCACTATCTTCTTGTGAGGGCTAAAAAGTGCACTTGAAAGAAAAAGAATAGGGTTTAAAGGTACACTATTTAGGAAATAAGGGCTCAAAGGCTCACTCAAAAAGAAAAAGATAAGGCTTCTAGACACACTTTTTAGGAGATGAGGGCTTAAATACACACTCAGAAGAAAAGAGGTAGGGTTTAAAGGCGCACTATCTAGGAGATGAGGGATCAAAGACACACTGAAAAAGAAAAAAGATAGGGCTCAAAGGTGCACTATCTAGGAGATGAAGGCTCAAAGGCGAACTGAAAAATAAATGAGATAGGGCTTAAAGGTGCATTATTTAGGAGATAAGGGCTCAAAGGCACACTCAAAAGAAAAGAGATAGAATTTGTAAAGAAAAATATGATCTTTGTGAAAAATCAAAAGATTTTTTTGAAATGGTATAGTTGTACTAGGCAACCTACCTATTAGTAAAATTCAAAGATTCTTGAAAGGATTTATCTTTGTGAAAAATCAAAAGATTTATCAACGAAATTGCTTCTACGGGTGACGCATGGATTCGACAACGCAAACAACCCTGTGGCCTCAGAAATCAGTACCGAGAATCAGTCGCTGCTGACTCAAAAATAATCAACGAAACTTCTTCCACGACTGACACGTGGATTCGACAGCGGATACAGCTCCTGTGGGATCAAAAATCATCAACGAAAACTGAGTCGCTGCGGACTCAGAAATCATCAACGAAACATTGGCGCTATACCTTTTAAATAATCAAAAACTGGTTCCACAGCTGACGCATGGATTCGTTAGTGCAAACATCTCCTGTTGATCAGAATTCATCAAAGAAAACCGAGTCCCTGTCGATTCAGAAATCATCAACGAAAACTGAGTTGTTGCTGACTCAGAAATCATCAACGAAACTGTTTCCACGGCTGAGACATGGATTCGACAGCGTAAAGAGCCGTTGTTGACTCACAAATTATCAACAAAAACTAAGACTCTGCTGACTCAGAAATCATTAACAAAAGTGCTTCAACGGGTGACGCATGGATTCAACAGCGCAAGCAACCCCTATGGCCTCAGAAATCAGTACTAAAAACTTATTCCCTACCGACTCAGAAATCATCGACGAAACTGCTTCCACGACTGACACGTGGATTGGACAGCGCATACAACTCTTATGGCATAAAAAATCATCACCGAAAACTTTATCGCTTCTACCTTAGAAATCATCAACAAAACTAGTTCCACGGCTGACGCATGGATTTGACAGCGCAAACATCTCTTGTTGACTCAGAAATCATCAACGACAACAGAGTCGTTGCCGACCCAGAAATCATCAACAAAACTGCTTCGACGTCTAACATGTGGATTCGATAGCGCAGATAGCCCCTGTGGGCTCAACAATCATCAACAAAAACGAAGTCCCGTCCTACTCAGAAATCATCAACGAAACTGCTTTCACGGGTCACGCATGGAAACGACAGCGCAAACAGCCCCCGTGGGCTCAGAAATCATCAAAGAAAACTGAGTCGCTGCCGACTCAGATCATCAATAAAGTGTTTCCACAGCTAACGCATGGATTCAACAGCACAAACATGCCTTCTTGACTCAGAAATCATAAAAGAAAACTGAGTCTCTGCCGCCTCAGAAATCATCAATGAAACTGCTTCCAAGGGTGACGCATTAATTCGACAGCGCAAGCAACCCCTGTGGCCTCAGAAATCAGTACTAAAAACTCAGTCGCTGCTGGCTAAGAAATCATCGACAAAACTGCTTCCACGGGTGACGCATGGATTTGACAGCGCAAGCAACCCCTGAGGGATCAAAAATCATCAACGAAAACTGAGTCGCTACCGACTCAGAAATCATCAACAAAACATACATTGGCGCTGTACCTTTGAAATCATCAACAAAACTGGTTCCACGGTTGACGCATGGATTCGACAGTGCAACCATCTCCTGTTAATCAGAATTCATCAAAGAAAACCGAGTCGCTGCCGACTTAGAAATCATCAACGAAAACTGAGTCGCTGCCGACTTAAAAATCATTACCGAAAACTTTGTCGCTGCTACCTTAGAAATCATCAACAAAACTAGTTCCACGGTTGACGCATGGATTCGACAGCGCAAACATCCCCTGTTGACTCAGAAATCATCAACGAAAACATAGTCGCTGCCGACCCAGAAATCATCAACGAAATTGCTTCCATGGGTGGTGCATGGATTCGACAGCGCAATCAGCCCCTGTGGGCTCAACAATCATCAATAAAAACGGAGTCCCATCCTACTCAGAAATCATCAACGAAACTGCTTCCAAGGGTGACGCATTGATTCAATAGCGCAAGCAACCCTTGTGGCCTCAGAAATCAGTACTGAAAACTGAGTCTCTACCGCCTTAGAAATGATCAATGAAACTGCTTCCAAGGGTGACGCATTGATTCGACAGCGCAAGCAACCCCTGTGGCCTCAAAAATCAGTACTGAAAACTCAATCGCTGCCGCCTCAGAAATCATCGACGAAACTACTTCCACAGGAGACGCATGGATTCGACAGTGCAAGTAACCCTTATGGCCTCAAAAATCAGTACTAAAAACTCAGTCGCTGCCGCCTCAGAAATCATCGACGAAACTGCTTCCACGGGTGACGCATGGATTCGACAGCGCAAGCAACCCCTGTGGGATCAAAAATCATTAACAAAAACTGAGTCGCTGCCGATTCAGAAATCATCAACGAAATATTGTCGTTGTACCTTTGAAATCATCAACAAAACTGGTTCCACGGCTGACGTATGGATTCGACAATGCAAACATCTCCTGTTGATCAGAATTCATCAAAGAAAACCGAGTCGCTGCCAACTCAGAAATCATCAACGAAAACTGAGACGCTGCCTACTCAAAAATCATCACAAGTAATGTCTCCATACTCGTAAGGCAAATACTACTGCTGCAAGTTCCAAGTCATGGACCTGACAATTCACTTCATGCAGCTTTAGCTGTCTGGAAGCATATGCGATCCCCTTCCCACGTTGCATCAATACGCATCCCAAACCCCTGTTTGAGGCATCACTAAAAACAATGAACCCTTCTGTTCCAGGAGGAAGGGCCAAAACGAGGGCTGATGTAAGCCTTCTTTTCAACTCCTGGAAACTCTCCTCACATTCCTTTGACCAATTAAACCTTACCTCTTTACGAGTCAACTTGGTCAGAGGTGATGCTATTGTAGAAAATCCTTCAATAAACCTTCTATAATACCCTGCGAGGCCCAAGAAACTTCGAATTTCGGTCACATTTGTGGGCTTCTCCCACTTTAGAACTGCCTCTACTTTTCCTGGATCCACACATATTCCTCCAGCTAAGATAATATGTCCCAAAAATATCACCTCTTTGAGCCAGAACTCACATTTATCCAATTTTGCATACAATTTATTTTCTCTCAATATTTCTAACACCTTCCTCAAGTGCTTCTTGTGCTCCAGATAAGAGCTCGAATATACCAGTATATCATCAATAAACACTACCACACATTTATCCAAATAAAACCAGAACACTCGATTCATTAGATCCATGAATACTGCAGGGGCGTTAGTTAACCCAAATGGCATTACTAAGAATTCATAATGGCCATAGCGAGTTCTAAAGGCAGTCTTTTGTATGTCCTGTTCTCTGATTCTTAATTGATGATACCCCGATCTCGGATCTATCTTCGAGAATACTCTTGCACCCTTCAACTGATCAAGCAGGTCATTTATCCGTGGTAGCAGATACTTGTTCTTTACCGTCACTTTGTTCAGTTGACGATAATCGATACATAACCTGAATGTACCATCCTTCTTATTTACAAATGACACTGGGCTCCCCAAGGTGAATTGCTCGGCCGTATGAATCCTTTGTCCAACAACTCCTGAAGCTGGATCTTCAATTCGGCTGGTTTTATAGGGGCCATTCTATAAGGGGACTGTGCTATAGGGCTGACTCCTGGAAGAGTCTCAATGGAAACCTCAATTTCCCTGATTGGAGGTAGTCTTGGTAATTCCTCTGGAAACACGTCTGGAAATTCTTTTACAATAGGGATATTTGTTAATTCTATGCTTCCCTTCTTTAATTCTCTCACATAAGACAACCAGGCAGAGCATCCCTTTCTAATAAGTTTTTTAGTCGTCATGACCGACATTATGGAGTTGGAATTACCCTCCTCTATCCCCTGAATACTACACTTTTTCCACTCACATCTTGGAGGTTTATAGTCTTTGTGAAATAATCTACTCGCGCTCTATGTCTACTCAACCAATCCATTCCCAGTATCAAGTCAAAATCATCTAATGCTAAAGGCATAAGATCTGCCCTTAGCTCTGCCCCCTCAATGTTTAGTATCACTCCCTTGTATACCTCATTAATGTTTATATTTTTCCCTAGAGGTGTACTAACTACCATTCCCACATTCAATCTACTTGGTAACACATTTAAATTTCTAGTAATTCGGTGGGACACAAAAGAAAGACTAGCCCCAGGATCAATTAAAGCATAAACTTGTATTAAACTTAATTGTAGTGTACCTGCTACAACATCTGGCATTGCCCCTATATCTTCCTAGGTCATGTGGTATATCCTGCCCCGAGTCCTTTCCTCCTGGAATCTGGGTCGGCCTTTGTTAGCACTTATCCCTGACTGAGTAGGTTGTATAGGCCGATCAACTGTCACCGACTGTTGCTGGCTTTGGGTAGCCATCCCCTGTCCTTGTACTCCTTCAGTGACTCTATGTGGACATTCTTTCTTTCTATAACCCATTTCCCCACAATGGAAACAACCTCTTCCTAAATACTGGCAGTCCCTCCATTGATGCCCTTCCCCTCTACAAATATAGCATCTTCCTGGTGTGGCTGAACAATCCCCGGGGTGTTTCTGATTACATCTCATGCATATCGGGTAGATAGGTCCTCTATGCTTTATGGAACCCCCTATACACTTGCCCCTTGGCGAGTTTGACCTCCCACGGATCCCCCAACATTAACTCGTCTAACTCCTCCTGAACTCCCACCATGAACAAAACTCCCCCTTTTTTCGGTAATGGCCCGAATGATGACCCACTCTTTCCTTTCTTCGGAGGAGGATTCCTCCCTATAGGAAGTGTGAAATCCCTCCTTTTGAATCCCGTGGTCTGACTTTGTTCACTTGTTGGCCTTGTTGTGTCATTCATTACTCTTTCTATACCCTAAGCAACTCGCACTAACTCTCGAATCGACTGAAACTGCATAGCCACCAAAATTAATTTAAGCTCCTACCTGAGTCCATCCCGAAACCGTTCCACTCGATGATGCTCGGTGGAAAGATGGGTGGTGGCAAAGATAGATAAATCCTGGAACCTCCTTTCATACTCTAAGACAGTCATATTCCCTTGTTTCAGATCCAGGAATTCCTGCTCTTTTTCTTTTCGGTGCTGCCAGGAGAAATACCGTTCCTTGAATTCTTCTAAAAAGTTTCTCCACCTCAAATCTTCTCATGCCCTTCTTTCTCCAATGGTCTCCCACCAGGAGTGGGCACTATCCGTTAACAGCTGGGTCACACAATCTACTCGGGTTTCCTATTCACACAATCTTGCATCTGATCTATAACCCTTTCTACCTTCCTCAGCCAATGCCCTGCTACTTCGGCGTCTTCTTCCCCTGAATAGGTCGTGCAACCCATTTCTCGCATGCCTTTCACCCATTGAACCAGGGTGATTACTCTTTCTGCCCAAGGAGTAGAATTGGATGCACCTGCAACCATCCCTGCTACTACTATCTTGACCAATTTCTCGAGAAATGTGGGGTCCGAAAGGGATTCGGGGTGACCATTGATGTCACTGGCAGTGGCCTATCTTCTGATCCTTGGCCACCCAGTGTTTCAGCTGGCGACACTTCTGTCTGAAAAGTGACAGGGTCATCCTGATGTCCCCCTGAATCTCCCCTCTCTGAATGGGCCGACGCCACATATTGATGGGAGACAGTGCCCATTAATGGGTCCCTTTCAGTTTCATCCTCAGAAAGTGAGTCACACTCTCTTCCTTGCATAGGGGACGGAACAGCCCTTGCGGCTTGTCGTGTACGAGCCATCCTGCAACATTTTTTTCCAAAATCACATTAGTATTTCAATCCCTGAAACTACAACCAAATGCTCTGATACCAACTATAACAACCCCAATTTTTCTATTAGTTTATCCGTTAATCTTCCCCCTATAAAGGGTAGATGGAGCAATTTTTTTTTAACTCGCCGAAATTTCAGCAAAGTCTCCTCTATACCGGGAGATCCCAAGTTATCGACAATGTACCCTGCACACATTTAGAATCACATCTCATCCACAATCACATCCATGTTTAGTACAATCAATTGCATAATTCATTCCAGATTATGCTCAGGACCATATTCATTCCCAAACTCCATCTTACATCACATGCATAAGTTAATAATTAAAATAGCCAAATTCGAGCACGAAGATTGTAACAGCCCGGCCCAACATGCTGTATATTTTCCGTTGTGGGCCTTACCGCCCTCATGATTTTGTTCCTGGTGACGCGAGCTCACTTCTGAGCCTGACGCCCCAAAACGCGTACAGCATGTTAGCACCAGCACTACTAATAAGGCCAGCAACACATCCCTCACCCGCCGATGTGGGATCTTACAATCCACTCCCCTTAAGGAGCCCGACGACCCCGTCGGCACCACCGGACAGCCGGTGAGGTCGGCTCTGATACCAAATGTAACAGCCCGGCCCAACATGCTATATATTGTCCGCTTTGGGCTTACCGCCCTCACGATTTTGTTCCTGGTGACGCGAGCTCACTTCTGAGCTTGACGCCCCAAACGCGTACAACATGTTAGCACCAGCACTACTAATAAGGCCAGCAACACATCCCTCACCCGCCGATGTGGGATCT
>Ga0325410_1001428_pt1 | contig 26439 bp, 21 predicted proteins | sample PopdelMetagenome_16_FD_206182 | JGI IMG/M metagenome (GOLD analysis project Ga0325410, IMG submission 206182) | Populus deltoides microbial communities from Bellville, Georgia, United States - Xylem-PdIQD-R3 | ecosystem: Host-associated > Plants > Phyllosphere > Stem > Wood/Secondary xylem...
CGTGAATATCAAATCTAAAATATTCTTACTTAATAAAATATATTAAAAAATAATACAAAACTAATCATTTTAAGTTGCAGGAATTAATCGGAAACTGAGGAAAGACAACAAAAAACATCAAGAGGTTGGTCTCCAATTATGTTTTAATGTCTGTGGGCGAATGTTAAGATAGATATAGGAGAGATTCATCTGTATCCGGATATATTGAGTTGCAAAGTTCTTTTAGCAATTGTGGTGGTTGGTGCTTTACAGCCAAAACAAAGAAAATTAGTAGATGTTTTGCTAGCAGGTGGTTGCTGCCATGCCATGCCCAAATGTCAAATTTATTTGTAGTGATTATTTTGGGAAGAAAACTAAGCACTTTTTATAGTTCTTATCTTTGTAAAATCAACATTTGGGGGTGTCGACACTTCCAAAAAAAGAAAAAAAGCTGTCAAGTTGTGTTTGATAACTCAAGAAAGTTTTGAATTATCATATTAATTTATCATTGAAATATTGGATGAATTCTTTATTTTATTTTTTAAAATTTAAATTAATTTAGCCGAGTTTTATTAGATCAATATCTTATTAAATTTAACTTAAAATCGAACAAGAGTGAGGCTTAAGATCCCAGGTTACTCGTATCAACCAGTCGGCACAGACTAAATTTAACAACTGTGTTCTAGACTCAAAATTTTGGTTTTTCTTTCCCCCTAATGTCACTTCTCGACTGGACCGATCATATTATAGTTCTGTAATGACTAATTAAACAATAAAATATGAGAATACAACGTAAAAGATTACGGTAGAAAGATAAAAACATGATTAAGTGACAACAAACTCCACAATCTGAACAAAATTTACGACAAGGTCGGATTAGAGAAATGACCATAATCACTTCTGCTGCACAGATCCACCAAATCAAATTACAGGTAGACTTCTTAGTTCTTAATGGTGATCAAAACGTATAGTTTTCTACAAGTCGTGATCATGGTGTAAACTCTCTTCTACTTTTCGTTTTTTTTTTTTTGGTGCAAAAGGTAAAGAGAAAACGGCCCGACAAAAAGAACACCACTGCTGTCGTCAAGAAGACTTTCCCGAAGCCTAGGTGGAGGGACAAGTCAAATCACCTCAGCATCTGATTGATGAGAACCAAGTTCAGCCACGAGGTCTGCGCAATATTTGCCTTTCCTCGAGACATGGTTGATGGCAACCTGCCGCATTCTTTCCTGTATGCTCCGAGTATCATTGACTATAGACCAAGGAGGATGCAAATTGCCACAGCTATGTAAGAGAAGATGAATCGCCTTGCCAAGCCAGAGATAGACAATGCCGAATAGCCATGAGCTAAGCCACCAGGTCTGAAGCCTGTCCTATATAGCAAGAGAATCTGTGTATCCAACCACCTAGGTGATTACGAATAAGGCCACCATATCCAACCTTGCTCGGTACCATCCACGTTAAGCTTGACCATTCCAGCTGGAGGAGTCGTCCCAGTAATAATTTTACCTCAAGATCTCGGAGAAACAGCATAGCGAACGGCTAATTTTCAATCAACGACAAGTCTTTTTATGTGCTGGAGTTTTTTTAGGATATACATTTGACTGTCCCAACGAGTTCAGAACATGATCTGATTCGAGTTTTTTTTTTAACTTGTTTAAAAATTTTAACTCATTTAAACTCCATGACTTGGTAAGTCAATATATAATCCAGTCAAATTCTAGTAAAATTTAACTAGGCTAATTCTAAAATAAAAATTACCCAAAGTAATATTGTTCTAAATTTTTTAAAAAAATATCTAAAATAATTTTATTTTCCTAAAAAAATAAAATCACATTGTTTTAGTATATATCCGAGTTAACTTACTAACATATGATGCTTTAAGTAGAGGGCAACAAGCATCGATGGATCCGGCATGTGGTAGTGCCCACATTGCCCAAAAAAAATAATCAAATAAAGTATATATCATGTTAAAACCGCTAACGGGTTTCTACATAAAGAAGAATTTAGGAAAATTTAAAATAAATATGTTTTGAGAATAAAAAAATAATTCTGAGAAATTATAATGGAAATGAGAAATAAAATTTAAAAAATAGTTGTGCAAAAAAGTATTGTTGTAAACCGCAATTAAAAATCGATAACGTTACCGTGAAACTGTAGTAAGTCTGTAAATGAAACAAATAATAAAAAGAAAAAATAAATAAATTTTGAAATAAAAAAGTGGTCTTGAGGACTTTGTAAAATAACTGATATGATTCTAGTAATGATTAAATAAGAAAATTCATATTTTAATTTAAAATCACCAACTAATTAATTTTACGCCATCGAACATGACTTTTAATTGGACTGTCAAACTAGACTAAAACTTTACAAAGAGCCTCCGGACATATCACTTTATCTTGGGTTAAAGTTTTAGAGTAATCAAAATCTGTAAAAACCATGCGAGAAATTGAACAAAAAATAACATATAGGCTCATTAATGGGATTTGAAAATTCTCCTTTTTCTTCCCCTTTAAAGAAAAAAAAATTAAGAGCTTCCTAACTAAAATCCTAGAAAGAAATCTATATTTACGACAAGATAGAGAAGTCAATGAGCTTTCTAAGAACACACCCCCTAAAGTTTTTAAGAATATTTTAATTTTAGTTTTTAAATTTTTTATAATAATTATATATTCAACCTCATTAAAAATAATATATTTACTCTTTACTCTTATAATTATTATTTTTTAATGATGGCACCTAGTAAAAATTTTCTAGCAGGATTTTCAATATCCTATAATCAATTGACTATTAATCAATTGTGTAGCCGCCCATCTTGCAAATTGTTTAAGCAGCCCAAATAGGAGACGACTAAACAATCGCTTCAAGCTGGGACAGCTTTTTGACCACTCAATCGCCATCCAGAATCCTTTCTTTTACCCCAGCAGGAAAACTTTTAGCAAGGAACAATGCTCCTGAGTTCTGGGCTGTTGCTAAGTTGAAACCTGTAACATACTGTGAAAGACACCCAAGCTTTACCGTAGCCTACCAGATTGAAATTATAGTTTTCAAGAGTTCAAATTATTGATTGTCAGTCGACCAGAGTCTATTATTTTTATTCAAATTACATCGTTTTATTTATAAAACAAAGTTTGATATTAATCTAATTAAGTATAGATCAAATTTGATCAACTTAACTAAGTTAACTAGGTATCTGGTCAATAACAATGAATTCAACTTGAAATATGACCCAAGCGAATCATTAGTTTTTCCAATCAATCATCTACCACCGGGTTTTAACAATCACGAAACAAACTAATCCCCTCGGTTTCTTGTAAGAATTATAACCTAAATTTCAGGTCGGGTTCGATAATATATATGCTCTACTTATTATTTATTAGATCCAAAAAATATTTACTCATTCATATCGAGTCAATAAATATCGGTTGAAATTAAATTGCCTTCTCTGTTTGCAGCTATATATAATAATAGAATAAGATCAACAATCTTCTTTTTATTATATACCTCAAGGCTTATCAAGCCTCTCAATAAACCAAGAAGAAGAAAAAGAAAATCATGGCGACGTTCTGCATGTGGTCCTTGGTAAATTAAGCATGTAATATCATTAGCTAGACAGTTTTTGTTTAAGCCCATAGTTAAACTGAGTACCAATAAAATAGTTAAATCAAAGTCTCCTGCGTATGCCAAGAAAAAAAATGTAATTCTTGGCGTGTATCTTTTGCCTAAGGATATCATGGAGAAATGAAATCAATTTATTATTATTATTATTATTATTATTATTATTATTGAACCTCAGAATTTTGACAATAGTGGAAGATTTTGAACTTGATTTTACATTTTCTGCCACAAATCACTAGAATTTCTCTAACAATGGGGATGCTGGATGTCTGGGTTGCAGATACAATTGGGTGATGATAACCTTTCTTCAATCGCAAAAACTTCATCGCCAAGGATACCAAAGCATTCTGTTTCCCCGATAAATCTGTGGAGAATTCCAAGTCAAGAATTCATCATCTTATATTTGACATGTACAGGTTGAGGTTGCGAATTCGGGTTTTTTCGGCTGGCCTCGAGGGTTTTCTAGCATCGCTAGCTTATGCAGATTGGAATGATGTCACTTGCCCAGCACTGGTTGCCTCGAATGATGCACAAGCCTCTGGGGTGTCTTCTTCACTGGGTGGTACTAGCTGCCAAAAGAGCGGTAGATATGTGTCCCACTCCTTCAGAATAGCAGCGCCTTTGCCGCTTCCGGTTTTTTCCTACACCGGAAAGGTGTTTGTGAGAACATTATGGTAGGAGAAATAAAATGGGAATTAGTTTGCAAAGTGCGTCTGTGCATATAAGCTAGTTTTGTTCAGTAGACTTACAACATGAGCTTCAATAAGGCTCTTTAGCTGCATCTGGCCAACAGGAGCAGTCACTCTTTGGACCTTCACTATTTCTTTATTTACCTGTTCAGAATTACAACAGATATTATTTTGAAGCTTTCCTCAAAGAACTGGCAAAAAAAAAAAAACAATTTTGAAGCCAAGTGCTGGTGAGGATTTCGGGAACGCTAAGTATGCATTAGGAAAGAGCAATAAGATTTATTGAGAGAATGATGGTGTACGTGCAAAGAGGCATTCTCCATAGTTTGAACCCGTGATCTGATCACAATGGGGCAGGCAACCTTACCACTGCCCCGAGATTCCTCCTCCATCAATCAAGGCAAGGAAGGGAAAATAAATAGATTGTGTAGCGGATTTAAAGTGTCTAGAGTGAAGCGGTATTGTACTTTTCAGAATTTAGATAATCCCTACTAGGGAACTGATGTTTGTGTGCGCTTGAGAAGCTGATCATGTCATAAAAATGCTAAGAAGCAAACGCACCAATTTGGAGTACCTTCGTGGAGATTCAATGTGAGTTAAAAGTACAAAATTTGCAATGGAAAAGTGTGGGGAGAGAACATTCCTTTTATTTTTTATATTTGATTGGAATATGATTTACAATTTCAAAATTTAACAACTTTTTTTTCTTCACAAAAAGTAAGTATATTCGAAATTCACATGAGCACAAACCTTGGGCATCAAAGTGTCATCCTCATCAAGCATGTACGCCAAACCTCCGGTCATCCCAGCAGCTACATTTCTACCCACTCTGTGACATGGAAATGTGATGATGGCTCAAAATTCTGAACAGTTCTCTTTATATTGCTTGATAAGAAGAAAGATGTAAGGTAGGGAGACAATACTCACTTTCCAAGTACCACCACACAACCACCAGTCATGTACTCACAACAATGGTCTCCGGTGCCTTCAACTACAGCTTCAGCAAGTGAGTTTCTCACAGCAAACCGCTCCCCAGCTTTCCCTCTGACAAATACTTGACCGCCCGTAGCCCCATACAAGCAAGTATTCCCGACAATGGTGGCGTCCTCCGGAACAAACCCAGTGTTCTCCACGGGAGTTACGACCAACTCTCCTCCAGCCATACCCTAAAGGCATTTATATTGCTAGTTTCAGAAACCATAGTTCAGCAACAAGATTTAACAGTCTGTTAATAGGATTAGCACATCATATTAGCTTAACATTTGAACGATCCAAATTGATGTTACATTATCATTTGTAATTATCTGTTCAGCATGTTAATTATGAAACTGCCAAGTTAATTCAACAGTAGCAAAATTCCAACCCGAACCATCTAGTCAAATTTCACCACAAATACAGAACCAACTAGCAAAAAGATTAATCAAGAAACTCTCGAAGCATGATGGCTGAATCAAATAACCAATATGCATTTGAATTCAACTTCAAACTTCTCAAACCACTACATAAGAGTGGAAGATTTTCCCAACAATACCTTTCCCACGTAATCATTGGCCTCTCCTATTAGGCGAATATTCATTCCAGGTGTCAAAAAACATGCAAACGACTGCCCAGCACTCCCAGTAAACCTGTTGATGTGAAGATAACTCATTTAAATTGAGAATAAAAGAAACTGTCATATTAGTCGCTAAAGTTTTAGTGCTTGCTATCAGGAAAGCCACATCTTACGTGATGTTCAGTTGCCCAGCAAAACCAGTGTCACCATATTTCTTTGCAACCACACCTGCTATACGCCCACAAACAGCACGGTCCACATTGTATATTTTTATGGTTTTATTGATAACTTTTTCATTCTCAATAGCATCTAGAATCTGGAAAAATAAAGATAATTTTTCTTAGAAATACAACAAAAGGTAGCAAGGCACCCTGTGAATGCATGCACATAATCAGTATGCTGTCTATGCTACCATCATAGAACCAAAATGACCATAACCAAAACAATGAGTGAGTACAAGTGATCGTAACTTCAGTCTCATAGCCCATGGAATTTTCTCAATGTTTTCCAGCAAAAATATGGGGGCACACCAAGACACTTCCACACAGGAAGCAAAGCTCACCCCCTAAAACCCCTCTACAACTAAAAGCATTGATCCAAAATTGAGATATTGATATGAAGCATACCTCTGGATCTGCTAGAACAACATCATCTAAAACAGGACCGTTAGAGTGTACATCTTGGTTCCTGATATCAGTACTGCTCAGTTTTGGTAATCCTACACTCTGGAAATAAAGTAGAAGCAATGTTATAGATATGGAAGACAGAGCAAGTCCACATTGGTGAAACACATGGTGGGAAGTTCAGATACTCTTTCAGGACATACCGACATAATATAACTGAGATCAAGATGCTGAGTTTTGACAAGGGAAATATCTCGTTGTCTTAACAAATCTGTATGCCCAATGATATCATCCAACTTCTGATAACCCAGTTGTGCCAGCATGCCTCTTACCTGGCCCACATACAGAAATGCAACAAGAATCAGGACAGATTTAGATATAGCTTGGAAAATGTCAACCAGAGACCAAAAAAAATAGAAAGTGCAAAAATTCCATCAAAATTATCAAGGCAGAAAAAAAGATTACCTCCTCAGCAACATATAAAAAGAAATTAACAAGATCACCAGGCACACCAGGAAACCGGGCGCGTAGTTCTTCTCTCTGAAGGAAATTAAATTTGAAAGAATAAGGCACTAAAGGGATACACAAAATGCAAATCACATATATAATTCCATTGATACCTGACTAGCAACACCAACAGGGCAATTATTAGTGTGACAAATGCGGGCCATTACACATCCCGTAGCAATCATTGCGACAGAACCAAATCCATACTCGTCAGCACCCATTGCCGCAGCCATCAGGACATCAATTCCGCTTTTGAAGCCCCCATCAACCCTAAGGATCACTCTTTCTCTGAGCCCATTTGCAATGAGAGTCTATAAAAGATTGCCAATGATCAAACAGCACACAGAATGTGAGAGAAGCAGACCACAGGGAGTAACATTCTATTCACACGTTGAATATAATTACCTGATGGGTTTCTGTAAGTCCAAGTTCCCAAGGACCACCGGCATGCTTAATGGAACTTATGGGGCTAGCTCCAGTTCCACCATCATGCCCTGATATCTGCCAAAAAAAAAAATAGAGATAAGAGTCAGCACTCCCAGTCCGCACTTCTTTTGTGAACCTAATCAAACCAATTTTCTTTGACGAGAATTTTCCACCTTTTCATTTGCCCACATGGATTGATAGCATAAATTTGTCGTTCAGGAAAAAAAAAAAGCATGAGTGCTTCTGCATAAGAACTTGATATTCAGTTACATTACCTGCAAGTGATGGCGAACTGTGTATAGGGGTTTGGAAGAAAAGAGAGGGGTTGGGATGGTTGGGACAAAACCCCACATTGAGATACCATCTTAAAGCTGGAACTTGATCTTTTCAGAAAAAACAGTATGTATTCTACTTTACCACATAACATATACAGAACACAAAATTAGGCTCTTCTAGCTGATAGTGTCAGGGTAATTTAACTTTTGACCTTAAACATCTACTAAACTTTATGCTCAATAGTTGTCTTAGAAGAGACATTTCCAAGAACAATCAAGAGTCACTTCGTTAAAGGGACATATTTTACCGAAAGTATATTACCTCTTCATCAACAGCCAGCAAATTACTTGAATATACCAACTTTGGAAGATGTTAAGAACTTATAATAGCATGGAATGAGGATCCAGAGAACAATCAGGACATATTAAGGCTCAGGCTCAACAGAACTACGTCAACGTATCATGAGAAGGTACCTGTATAACATCAGCATTACCCTTTGCTACCCCAGATGCAACTGTGCCAATACCTGCTTCTGCCACAAGCTTTACAGATACCTTAGCCTTAGGATTGACCTGTTTGTTCAGCAGACATTGAAGTTGTTACAATTTGGGGAATGGATCTTCAAGTTAATAATGCATGCAGATCCCAGATACAGTAAATGATTACCTGATGAAGGTCATAGATCAATTGGGCAAGATCTTCAATGGAATAAATGTCATGGTGAGGGGGTGGAGATATAAGTGGAACCCCAGGTTTAGAATTTCTCAGCCTCGCAATATATGCACTAACTTTCTTCCCAGGCAATTGGCCACCTTCACCAGGCTTGGCACCCTGTGCGATTTTGATTTCTAACTGAACAGCATTGACCAAGAATGTTGGAGTGACACCAAAACGTCCTGAAGCAACCTGAACCAAAAGCAACTAGCTGTCATAAGATAATTCTCATGCCAAGATGCACTGGTGAAAAGGCCAGTTTAAGTTGACTACTTCAAAGAGAGAGCACAATTTCTCTCCTAGACAGATAATATCAATGTATTAGCCACGCACTCATGATCCCCTAAAAATACTCAATCCTCTTGCACATGAGGTTACAAACTTGTTTGAAAGCTCCTCTTTCACATGAGGTTACAAACATGTTAAATTGAATGTCATGATAATCACCTGCTTGATAGCGCTGGTAGCAGTATCACCATTTTGAAGACCTTTAAGATGCGGCAATGTAGGGGAGTACCCATCAACAACATCAGTAAGTGGGGTCCAGCGAATTGGATCCTGGATGACATAATAATATTGTAAACAGTGATGTCTCTAGGATGTTAAAAAAAACCAATTACATATATAGTTCCATGTGGAGCTGATGGTTCATTACTATTGTTTGTGTCTGAGCATGCCCGTGCGTAATATATAAAGATAGACAGAGAGGTGGACAGTGAACAGACCAAGTGATAAACAAAACAAGCAAAGAGAACCAATCGATGAAAGACTACCTCACCACCTTCCCCTGAATTAGATTTTCCACCTAATCTGTTCATAGCAATGGCAATTGCTTCATGAGTTTCTCTTGAAATGGCTCCAAGTGACATCCCCCCGGTGCAAAACCTTTGAACTATGGATATGGCAGGTTCAACCTTTCCCACAGGAATTGGAGCACGATCACTTTTAAATTCAAGAAGATCACGAAGAACCTGCAATTGAAATGCTATCAGATTCTAATTACATGATTATAACATGCCGGTTTTCAAGGGAATACATTATAGTAACAAAAAAATTGAAACAAAAACTAATTGACTTCAGCACTCACATTCACAGGCCGGTTAGCCAAATGCTGCTGATAAATAGAAAATGCATTTTCACTCTTTTGGCGAACAGCTTTATGAAGCAATTTCGACATCTCTGGATTGTTTCCATGATATTCCCCTGTAACAAAAAAATTTAAAAATTGTTATCTTAAGAACGATTTTGTGGTTGTGAAGAATATAAGCAAGCAAATTCAAAGATATGTCAACTTTGACAGGATCTGTAATTTAGTGTCATCCTAATGTTCTAGTGAAATTGTAAGTAAGTTTTACAAATCACAGCTGCAACCAAGGTATTGATTCGCTTGTTGCTAAAAACACCTACCAATGTCAACCAGGTTATTATAGTAATGATAGTGGTAACTAAGTAACTGCTCTCTGTAACTGTCTGTATAAAATGTAACTGACATGTTCAGTAGTAATAGTACCTCCAGGTCTGAATTGTATAAATCCATAATTTTCCAGTCTTTTGGCCGTAGCCTCAGAGAAAGCTTTCACCCAGAAGGACAAAGTCTCCCTCGCCAACTGGAAAGAGAAAATGACAATCCAAAATAAAGATTAAAAGATTTAAAACTTAAGCGGTTGGTAACTACAATGAGAAAGAACACCAAATTTCCTTCACTTATTAGCTTATAGTTTACCAACTTCAAATTACCTCATCAAAAGTCACTCCACCAATATTTGAAACACTGCCACAAAATGCTAGATCAACAACCTCCTTCCCCAATCCATAAATCTCAAATATCTGTGCACCACAATAACTAAATACAGGAAACAAACAAGTCAATTGACCAGCAAACTTTACAAAGCATCTATAAATTGACTTCCAAAAGAGTTAAGAAAATAATTGAGAACTGGAAACTCTGAACTTGTACCTTGAAAGCAATGAGATGCCCATCTTAGAAAGAATTTTGAGAAGACCAGATTTAACTGCCTGGAATGGTAAAGAGATACAATAAGCTATCCATACAAATGTTATAATGCACCAATTCAGTTATATTTGGACAATGAAAGTCATTTTTCTTATAAAGGTTGAACATTAAGAACTGGAGGACAAAGCAACTTTTTTTATGCACACAAACATATAACTGTATCCATTTCCTTTGCTAGAGAACCCAATAATCTGAATAAATCACCGGATTTCAATTATTACCAATTTGTTAAATGTTGAACAAAACGGTTATACTACAAGAGAAATGAAATTCTATAGTTCACATAGCCTCAAACTTTTTTAACAAATGAAAAAGGAAATGCATAGGAAGGCTACAGCTAACATAAAGAAACTAAAATGAAGCTGAAGTACTATAGTTAGGCTCTGAAACACAGCAGTTTTAAGGTATGAAGAGCACTTGGATTTTTTGTCCTTCATTTTTATGTAGTGAAAATCTTTAAGCAATTTCTTGTTTCAAGGATGTACTAACCTTGCAAAAGTTCTTTTGAGCTTGTTCGATTGTTACAGTAGGCATCTTTCCATTCATCATCAGATTCACAGTTCTTTTACTCAAGCGCCATTGCCGGCAAGTTTCCAGTGCCAAGTACGGGCATATAGCACTGAAAAAATTATTTTAGCAATATAAAATATAATTTTTAACTATTCATGTTGTCAATGCAAGTTATAGACATGTGGCAATAACACAAGCAAAAGCAAAGTTTAAGGGGATGGACAGTGAGTTCTTACAAGATCCAACAATAAAAAAGTTAAGATAAGTCAAAAGTAAAACTGATTCAAACAGGATATTTAGAATTCTGACCTACTTTGACAAATGGAAGTTAATAATAAACCTACTTTGAAGCGATTAAGATACAAAAGAGTATGATAAATATGAAATATTATCTCATTAGGTGAAAGTAACAATTTTCCTGTATCTTGTAGCTTTAATTATGAATAACTCTTCAGACAGTTGTGAATGTTACACATCAATGTGTCTCGTTCCCAATATAGACTTTATTAGTGGTCAATATGTGATAGCAAAGTATTTAGGGCTCCGAAAAAAAGTATCCCAAACATAGGAAAGTAATTTGATAATGTTGTTTTACTAATCTAAAGGGAGAAAATAACAATGCATATATCACTATGAATACTTGAAATATCTTTAATAACTGTTTTATCCACTATTTTTTTAGCATAACCAAAATCTAAGAAAAACAAGGCAAAAGCATCATCTACAATCATTTAATGTGAGGAAGGAAACTTAACCTGGCACCATATCCAATCAAACAGGCAAAATGATGAGTGCTGAAGCACTGAGCAGTGTCTGCTACAATTGAAGTTGACATTCGCAGGCCATTCTGAATAAGATGCTGATGAACAGCACCAACAGCAAGAAGAATTGGGATTGCAGGTCGAGTGGGTTCCTGAGAGAGGAAAAGGATTGGAATCATTCAGAATTAGGAAAAGGATTGCATGGCCAGGAGAACTAAGAAAAGTGAAAGTAGGGGTCAAGATATACAAGCCCCGAGAGCTTGATGGCAGTCAGCTTACAATTTACGGATAGCAAAGCTTACATATTCTCCTATGTGGAAAGACTAAGATATGAGGGCTAGAGAGACAGTCACACCCATATATTACATTAGATAATTACAATTTCATAAATGATTGAGATCATGAAACTTTACAACAGCTGATGCTGTGATACAATATAATAGATTTCAAATATCCTGGCTAAGTAGATCCACTGTTAACCAATCAAGATGGATAGGTATCAACAAAAATGCATGCACCTTTAAATAGAAATGCACACGTGATTATATCCAACTACCAAAATGATTCTTAAACAGGAAAGTCATGAATAGGAATCATCAGCGATTTGCCCCTTACAGCATAAAAAGCACTGAGAAAGAAAGCAATTAGGGATGTATGAAAACTGAGTTAAAAATAATTGCTGAAAGTTTACTCTCGTGGAAAGTGTTATCAATATTAATTACTTTTAATACAGTAAATTCCAATTCATCACAAATGGAAAAGGGAAAACCAAGGGGTGATTACCAGATCATCAGATCGGTCAGAGAGAACAAGCAATTGGGAACCATTTCTAACAGCTTCATCAGCTGCCGCACAAAGCTTAATCAGTGTTTTCTCCAAAGAACCCTCAACCCCTTTACGTATATCAAAAAAGGTTGGTAAAACTTGAGGTTTTAAGTAGGGATCCTTCAGTAATAACTCAAGCTCCCCTTCATTTAGTACAGGACTAGACAAGATAACCTGGACAAAAGTAACAAATTTTTTAGTCCACCCAATATATGAAATCACTTACATGCAATTTATTGTAACAGAAGCATTATAAACATCATCAGATTCACTGTGAGGAAGCTAGGATGAATTCAGCACCTGTGAAGCATTTTCTGGTCCATCTTCCAAGATGTTTCCTCGCTTTCCGATGTTGATTTCAAGTGACATAACTAATCCTTCTCTGAGTGGGTCTATAGCTGGATTTGTAACCTGCATTCATGGGATAAGAACGAGCCAGCAAACAGTATATGACTTCAAATAAAATTGGTGTGGTAAAAAAAAGGCACATTCAGAACTCCACAGATGTTGGTTCTGAAAATCATAAAGCACAATTAAAAAATAAATACTAAAAGGCATGTTCAAAGTTCAAACCTGTGCAAACCGTTGTTTGAAATAATCATAAAGCATGTGTGGTTTTTGAGACAATATTGCCAAAGGAATATCATCCCCCATGCAAAATGTAGGCTCCTTCCCTTGAGAAGCCATATTCTCAATAACCATTTGGACATCTTCACTGGAGTAGCCGAATGCCCTGTTCCCATGAGTACAAAATAGTGAACAATATATTCACTCATGTTCAGTTTATGCTCAGAAATAAACACACAGTACTCATTATTTGTTGTTTTGTATCATATGTGATCAATATTGATGTACTGTTTATCTTAATTGTAGCATTGAAACAGAATGATTGGTTGAGTCTCTCGTTTCTTATCTGTTGAGTTTGAGAGTCTCAATCAAACATGGCCATGGTGTTGGACACAACCCACATGGTGTTATGAGATAAGTCTATACATTATACTAGAGATTTTTTAAACTTCATATAAATCATAACACAAATCCCAAGGTCAATTAAGAAGCAGATAGCCTTGAGTTGGTGCCAGATATAACTATCAGCTATGTAAAGTAAAGCATTCAAAAAAAAAATCATCATTTATAATTCATAGCAGGCAATGATATTTAGCAAATTAAATCAATGTGCTTACTGTTGGCATCTTAAAATTGATTCATTGTCCATAACTGTTGCTGAGAGGAAGTTTGTAGACTTCAAGGATCGCATGTTTTCATGAACCCATTTTCCATACGGATTTGACAGTGCTACTCGCTTTTTAACTTCAGTATTCTCATAAACCTGCAAGCCAAAATACTGATCAATAGTCTAATCTAAATGTGGGTTCAAAGAATTGCCAATACTATCACAATGAAAAGTTGCCACTAGCCTGTTACATGTATAGTTGCACTGAATCTACCAAAATAAGAATTGGATCAGCATAGATAAAGGTAATATACAAAAGACAGCATGCATTTTCAGCAATTAAATATTACTTCATATTTCAAACAATCAAAGAGTAACATTAAATTAAATTAAAACTGTTTCTAAATCCACTAAAAATGTTGATGGTAGTATAAAACTAAAAAAAAATAAGACATTATTCTTGTAAGTTCTTATACATTCTCCATCAAATACGTTGATTTTCAAAAAAGAGAGAAGGTGACTCAACATTAAAAACACATGAGAAGATATCAGTATAAAAAAAATAATATAGTAGATTATAATGGTTGTAGAGTTACAATGAACTAACTAATTCCAGCGCAATTTACCTCATCAAGGTATCAAGTACATAAAAATAAAATGAAGCACAAACCTGGCCACCAGGCAAATCTACAGTTATCATCATTCCGGGACCTAGACGGCCTTTCATCGTTACTTTTGATTCATCCATTGGTACAACCCCAACCTGATTAATAAAAGGTGTGGTTAGCATTTTAAGAGCAGTGATTGTAACATAAAAGAACATGTTTAAGAGATGGTGATAATATGAAATTAATCAAATTATTTAATGATGCAATCCAAAATATTTTGCTTTACTGTCTACGAAGTGAACATGAAGCCAAATCGTTTACTCCTCCAAAGCAACCTGGTGTGAAAAATGATCCACCATGACCACAGCAGTTACAACGAATATATTTATGCAGTGCTCAAGTGGGTTTTTTTTTTCATGGGCACCGTGAAAAAGAAAAATAGGAATGATAAAAACAATATCAAACACCTAGAGATGCTAGTCAAAGTCAGATTTGAGTTCATTTCACATTAGATTCCATACTAATTGAATAATATTAGACAAATTATTTGATATTCAATAATATTAAAAAAACAATGCTTTAATTATCTAACCAAAGTTTCAGTTAACAGTTCAAGCAACCTTAATGTCAATTCTTTATTTAATAAAAAGAAACTCTAACAAAAGGAGGATTTTGTGATTTAGGACTACTGTGAGAAAGGACCCACAATCGGATTCCAAATACCCAAGTCATGCCTGATCCCACCATCAAAACAAGCCACCATTAAGCAATGACATATCAATCATAATTAAAAGTTTAAGCAATTTTACTACAATAATGCAAAAAAAAAAAAAAAAAAAACATCAACATTTGAGGACCCTAATTCACTGCAAATTAAGAGCACCAATATGTGCATATCGTGCTCTAACATCCGGTTTCCTTTGAGATTATCAATCATGGAGTGCTTCCGATTTATAATATATGGGGAACACACCTCAGATGCAACATAGACAAAATTGTCGACTGTCCGCCAATATCTAGCAGGGCGAAGGCCATTCCGATCAAGACAAGCCCCAACTGTCTTTCCATCACTGTGCCATTTGAAATAATACAATAGCAGTCAGTAATGAGAACTGGAAAAAAAATACATTAAATAATAAAGCTCCAAAATAAAAGATCAATATTCTAGACCACTACATATGTGTAACACATACATGTGCTTGCATGCGAGCATTTCCAAGTGTATAAGCAAGCAAATTGTTATTTTACATCATAATTGACTCCAAGGAAGTTCTATTGAAAAACCTGATGTTATTACACCCCTTAATTCTAATTATACCATCACATTTGAAATAGAATAGAACAATCTTCCCACTTCCACGGCTCTATGTTTTTAACTATGCTTAAAATGACTGAATATCGAAACCAAAATCAAGGACACTTTCATATTGTGGGTGGGCACATCAATCATCATCTGTAGCTCTTTACTATGTGTCCCTATGTGCTACCATAAACTCCTGACGCCCCAGGGTAGTACAGGATGTCTGGAAATTTACCTGAATAAGAGTAAAGCAGGTCCATCCCAAGCTTCCATCTGACCCTTGTAATAATCATAAAAATCTACAACCTACAGAGAACCAACAAATCATGCATTGCCCACATGTAATCGCAACAAAATTATGAGGGGTAAATTTTAATTACAATCACTACAACTTTTTCAGTTACATATTTACTTAGTATCAATGATGAAACACTATCAGCGCCGATTTAATTCAAGAAAGAATCAGCAAATACATAGATTAAGGTGGCAAAAAAGGCATGACTGCCAAAATTCTAGAAGGAACAAAGCCCAAAATAAACTTGGTAAATAGGAAGAGATTTATGATGCTGACCCAATAAATCATGTTCTATGGATTAGTTAAATTAGTTTAGCATTCAGAAAGAAAAATTGTCCTAGTCAACTTGCAGCTTAATTGGAACTTCAAATCACCAACAGAAAATACCTCAGGATATTTGATGGTCAAAGTTGGATGATTCTTGTATGCCTCTGGTACGAGAACCATCAAAGCGTGCTCAGGAGTGCGCCCACTTCTTATTAACAACTGAAAAGGAGAAGAGCAGGGAAAATCAAACACAGAAGGGCTACATAAGAATAGCTAAAGAAGAATAAAAAATTTACCAATTAAACTGTACTAAATTGGGTCTACAGCAAACACACTTCCCCCCTTTGTTGTGGCTTGCACCCCATCGCATGTATCGGTTTTAGTTAATAATCCTGGCGATAATGATTATTCATCAAATAAACACCCATGTACCATGGTTTTCATTTAAGTATAGAAAGAGGGTCAAGAATTATTCCTTCAAAGTGCCAAAACAAAGAGTGACAACATTACCAACTTTAAGCACCAAAAAAAGGTAATCCAAAAAAGAAGTTGCCCCAGCTAAAATGGGATGCACTAGATATGTATGGTCGAAATTTAAAGATTCCAGCCGATAAAGTTCCTCATTCAGTCCTTGCTAGTGATATCTAATGAAAAATATGCGAGTAGACGTAAAATACTCAAAGTGAGTCCCACTATGATAAAAAAGGAAAGGACGTAAAAAATTGGAGAAATCTTCTCGAGTAGCTGCAGATGAAGGTTGAGGAAATCATGTAAGCATAAAAGTAGCAGCTCTTACTTCTGCTGCACTGTCAAGATTAGCTGAGTCTGATGCCTTTGGGTTCCCATAAGGACGGATTTCATTTTCTCGACCATGCCAAACAGAAGATTTCAATGAGGTTTCTCGTGATTGCATCCAGTTCAAGTTACCCTGAATACATTTTAGAATCAAAATAAGAAAATGCCTCAAAATGCCAACTACATTTCAGTACTGTAGAGAATTTTATAACCTGTATGGTGTTGATCTCTCCATTATGACCAAGAAACCGCATGGGTTGAGCAAGAGGCCATCTGGGACTAGTATTTGTGCTATACCTTCTATGATAAATGGCAAAAGGTGATTTGTAGATATCATTCTGAAGGTCAGAATAAAACAGCCTAAGAACTTCAGAACGAAGCATTCCCTTATAAACAATTGTTCGATTAGACAAAGAACAGAAATAAAGCTCATTTCCCCAACTTTCTGAGTTTGCCGCTCTTTCAATCAGCTTCCGGCAGATATACAGTTCTCGTTCAATGTCATCAACATCCTCTTCGTTAATAACTCTAACAAATACTTGTTCTATGTTGGGCATGGTTTCTTTTGCATAAAAACCAACTACAGATGTATTTACAGGAACAGGCCTCCATCCGAGCACCTCAAGGCCCTCTTGTTTAAAAATATTTACAATCACTACAAAACAATCACAAAGTACAGTTAATCATACTGATGCTAAGGTGAACAGAAGCATCCGTCATGCACATTAGACTGGAACAGGAAAATAAAAAAGAAGAGAGAGAGAGAAGTATAACTACAGCTAAATAGAAGAACGTATATATGTTTAGGGATGAAGATGGAAAACATTAGCCAGTACAGAAAACCAAAAGAATAGTGCATTAACATAGCAGAAAGAAAAAAACCATCTTCATTTAAATCAAATACAACAAGAAAACCAAATTCAACCCAATATCAAATTAATAAAAAAGGTCAACGTCTATAATTCAATAAACTAAATGCACCATCCTACGAAGCATCAAAAATGAGATAACAAACAAGCATTCATTCGCTAAACACAAACTTAACCGGATTCAAACCACTTCAGGCAGTTACCTTCTTTTGCTTCTTTCATAAGGTTATCATCTTTAGGGAAAAAAATCATTCCGACACCAGTATGCAATTTATCAAAAGAACCAATCCCTTCACTCTCAGCCCACTTATCGAATAGCTCCCACGGAATCGAAGTCATTAGTCCTGAACCATCACCAGAGTCATTATCTGCTCCACAACCTCCACGATGTTCCATGCAGCCAAGAGCTGTAAGTGCATCCTTGACAATCGCATGGGACGGCTTGTTTTCCAAATTCGCGATAAATCCAACTCCACATGCTCCTCTTTCTGATATTATATCTTCCAAGTTTGCTACCTATGGTCCATAAATAAATGATCAAACAAAAATGCACCTTATAAAACAGTATTTATAAGAAAAATTCTATGGTGTTCAAGCTATAACTACTGGTGCGTACGGCATAACAAAGATCGATATAAGGATTTTTTTTATTATTAACATGGATATTCGACCAGCTTGCGTACATCATGATCAACTCCATAAACCTGAAATTAACGATAATGATCACACTGATCGCTCCGCTTGTCTTCTTGGTGGAAGGGTTCAGCTTCAGTGAACTGAATTTAAGAAAGAGGCGGAACATCGCTCTCCGTGGCAGCAAAGGGAATACGAACGAGATCTTGATTCAGCCTTTTTCTGGTAGGGGATATACTCTCGATGAGCAGAAGTAGATGCACAATGAGATTTACCCTGGATTGCCCCAGTTAGTAGGATTAGTGCTCTATATCTGTCTGTCTCCTATTGTTACGAGAAATCCCTTCCTCGGCCGGACCTCACGTGTGTGACTCTTTCCCCCTAAGTTTGCTAGCCCGTCCATCCGGAAGAGTTTCCCCCATCTGGAAAGGGCTTGTCTGCCTCCTGTTACTGTAAACCTCAATTGGCCTTGAAAATACTCCAACTCATAACCATTTAAGAATAAATCCTACCTGACGAGTTAAACTATCCAATTTTGGTAGGCCTAGATGTGATTTTCTCTTCTTATCTGTCTATCTCTCTCCTATACCATAACTATTGGTAATTACAGCTTTAACACCATAGAGTATCTACGGGACTGTTTGGTTGTCTACATTTCTCACTCTTCATGCCTCATGGCAAACAAATAGCTAATTATTATCGTAGTATAGCATAATAAAAATATTTTAAAGACAAGAATATATAAAAATAATTAAATAATAAATAACTGGATTAGAAAAATTGAAAACACCAACAAAACCGAAACGAATACGTCTCTTTAAAAAAAAATATTTCAGCTTAATAAGTAAAACGAATTAAAAGACAGAAACATACCTGCGGTTTCAAATCAGGAGGAGGATGAGGAGGAGAAGACGGCGATGAGATATTACGACGGTCAACACTGAGAGTGGCGTTGACTGGACAGGAGGACTTCTTTTTGTTAGCAAATCGAGAGAAACTCGAGGAAAAAGAAGGAGAAGGAGAAACTCCGATTTTCCTTCTAGTTCTCTTCGATTTACAGTAGAGTCCAACAAAATCAACAAATAATAAGTTCCTATTAACTGAGTTTGGTGTTGTTGCATTGACGAGTTGCAGAACCGGAGAGATTAATGGTGATTGAAGAGAAGCCATGAGAGAGAGTGAGTGAGTATCGAGAGAGGACGGAGAGTGGGTGTGTGTTGTGTGTGTGTTGTGTGGAGAAGAAAAGAGGAGGGTTTTATTAAGAGGTGGATAAAAGAAGAAAAAGGACCGGTACCACCCGCGCCTCTTCTCTTCACTTCTCTCCCCTGCCTTCTACTCACCAGTAACCACACACTGCTCCTCTCTTTCCCTTTTACATGACGTTTTGTTTTTTTTTTTGGATTTTCCGCTCTTTCTTGGCTCTCGGGCTCACACTATTTTCTATGATTTTACGATCGTCATGGTTATGGATAACGTCTCAGACTCTCAAGTACAATTTAATTTTAAATTCAGATTATAATGACTCGTTAAAATATATTTAGTAATAATATATACTAAATAATTCTTTATAATATATATATTTTTATTGTATTAAAAAAATAATTTAACCTGTAAAGGTCCTGCAAACTAGCGTTTATGAATACGGATGACTTGCTAAATAGTTAATGAGGGACTTTATTTTAAAAATATTTATAAAAACCAGAAAAAAAATATTTTCTATTAATTATTTTATATTTATAAAATTGCTTAACCCAGTGAACTTGAGCCTAGTTCATTTAAAATTTAACCCTTAACTTGTTAATTTTTAAAAAAAAATAATTGAAATGATAATGTTTTGATTGTTTTTTAAATTTAAATTAACCGTGGTTGAGGCAACCCTCCCGATCTTTACACCCCTGTCAACCCCTGACTGGGTTTTACAGCTATGAAATATTCATAGTTGATAAATTCGACTCTAGACTCTAGAGGAGGGATCATACAAATCCTTGACTTTCGGTTATGCTATCGAAATTAAAACATACAATGCACGTGGCAAGGTACGTATGGCAACAGTGCATCTGCTGCTGCTGTAAACTAGCACACACTAACCTCGACAATGATACGGAAATCTTTTTTAGCTTGTCGGTTTGTCACGTCAGCTTGCTTTTGGATTTACATGACTTCTGTTTTATTTTATTATTTTAGTAACAAGGGCGGCTTTGTTTTTTTAAACACTGTTTTCAATGAAATTTTATTTTTTTATTTTAAATTGTTTTGATATTCTTATAAAAAAATTTAAAAATAAAAAATATTAATTTAATATTTTTCTAATCAAAAAATATTTTAAAAATAACTTCTACCATACTTTCAAATAATAAAAAAAGCATTTCCAACTTAATTCTTCTGTATTATTATTTTTTATTTAATAATAATGATATCTAAATTAGTTTATGTATCAATTTATTATTATTATATTGACAAATTTAACGTTTTTCAGTTAAATAAATGGCATTAAAATTTAAATTTAAAATATTTGTATTTTATTGAATAGCATGTGAAGATATTTTTATGAAAATATTTTTTTTTTTTTACAACTTGACCTAAAACTTAAATCTGAACAGGCAGGGAAAAACATTTTTTTTTTTAAGAATGATTCTAGTATCTTGTCATCTTTGTCGTATTCTTCCACTCTCTGACGTGGATCGCCACACTAGCACGCACCCCTTCGGCATCTGTTTTTATTTTATGTTACTATCATCACCTAACCCTTGCATTGCAAATATGCAATCAAGAGCCCTTGTTAAATTTTAATCCACGTGCCAAGGACAATTTCAACTCTCCAGCTAGATTTATGATAATCAGCATCATGTCATGCATGATTAGTAGACGAGGACTCCAGGTGGCAAGGCAAGCCAGAGTAACATAAACAATGGATTTCCCAATTTACGATCCTTGTCATGACAAGGCTAACATCCGTGTAAAAATCGCATTATCCATCGATTTTATTATTTATCTTGAAACATTAAAAACACCCTTAACAAAATTGAGCTTAAATCTAGATGGAGCTCACCGTTATTTTACTTTCTAAAATTGAATTTCGGTAATTTTCTCCCCTTTTTTTTCAAGAAAGAAATAGATTAATTTTCACTCCAGAACTAAATATTTTTGAACTCGTCTATTTTTTTAATTTAAAAATACTTATAAAAAATTATTTTTTATTTTGAATTATATTTTTAATATTTTTAGAACTTTGAACATAATAATATTAAAAATAAATTTAAAAAAATAGATAACACCTTAATATCATTCCACCCTAATAATAATCATAAACATGGTACTGCATTCTTGCTTTATGGTACTTTTATGGGTGAATACAATGCATCGATCATTTCAAATGCCAGGTGTCCAATTCTCACTGATTTCAAGAAAATAATTGCGCAGGCTGAGGGATGCTCCCCGTCTCCACCAAATATTCTGGGAACAACTCTAGTATCGTTGACCCCAAGAAAATAAAACAAAGAGCGAAGGGAAACGATTATGTTTCTAGTGGCACTCAAAAATGGACTTTTACAAGATCTCAAGAGCCAGCCATCCCAGAGGGCCCAATCGAGGTTTCCTTTTGCTCTTTTGGGTCACAAAAACTTACAAGACGCAAGTCCTTTTCATGCCCCACCACCGGCACCATCCACCACCGGATGATTTTCATCCACGTAACCTCGTCTTCTTGACAGCCTGGGATTGTAAGGTGATGATTGTCCAGTTCACTTGGTGGATGCTAGAGGTCCAGAGCTATCCATCCTATACCTGGGCTGCACATATCAGGATGTTAGCTTTGTGAGTCTAAAGACTCGAAGCCCATTCAATTTAGAGCTAGAATTTATAGGTAAGAAGAACAAGCGTGAAAGCTGTCGAGTTTTATAGCATTAGAAATTAGAATAGTGAGTAATTGTATTTAAATTAATTTGTTAAATAAAAAATCTTAAAAATAGTAAATGCTATGTCATGGACGGATGGACATATTTCAAAAGATATGAGAGACAAATGCCAAAAAAGGAAGAAGACAAATTTAAACTCCTAAAATTAAAAAGCGGATTTTTTTGAAACAATTATGAGGATAATTGCTAAACTCTCGGCCACAGATTTCGTTTTATTATTTATAACCTAATCTGGGACATGTTTTAAGCTAAATTGAAAAAACATTAATCTATTAAAATAAAATCCAAGTGATTTATCCGAATTAAACCAATCGGAGTAATACCAAAATATTTATTATAAAAAATAACACCGTTTTAATAAAAATAATTAATACAAGTTGTACCCAATAATCCAAGAAACTTTATGAATTAATCATAAAAAAAACCAGTCTACCAACAATCTGATGTTTAATCAGCTAAACTAGAGAAAGCTAATTGCATTGGTTAAAACTTAAAAGCCCAAAGGCCTTTATATGATAGAAAAGCCCTCCATCAATACTCCCCGTTTAACTTGTGGCGGTGGTAAATCACCCGCAACAAAAGCCTATAACCCCAACCCAAATCCAACTCCATCTCTAAAAATAAAATATTTAAAAGAATAGATTGCCCCAATTTTTATTTCCTCCTCAGAAATAAAATAAAAATTCTCCCACACGCATCCTCCCGCATTCGAATCACTCAAACTCGCGTTCTCGATCTTCAATTCAAATCAAATTCTAGAAACACGGTATGAAAATATTCTTACCTGAATAAATAATTTAATTCCTTGTTTTTTTATTTTAAATTTATCCTACCCTAATTATAATTTAGGGTTTGATCGATCTCTAGTTTCCTTTATTTCTTCAACTGCTTCAATTTCTTCCGTCAGTAATTAATAGTTTTGCGCTTTCTAGAATCTTTCTCGCAATCATTAATTGCGCTATTAATTTGTTAATCAAGCCCTAAATCTGTGTTTTCGTCGTGATTTTAGCATTATAGTTATTTTTGATAGACTGGAATGATCTTGTTAATGGTGTTTCTTGTTTGATTTGCAGGGGAAATTTGGTGGCAAGTTTTTTGATGAACAATGACGGTTCCGATGGATAATCCAGTGGATCTTTCATCGCGGGACCATGTTCAACGTCTTTATGACAAGGTTTGTTGTTGTTTATTTGAATATCCCATGTTGACAATTGAGGTTGATTGACGTGTTACATTATCTTTGAACTCATGTCTACTTATGATGTTTTGGGTTTGATTAATCATTGGATAATAATTTCTGCAAATTATGTAGCTCTATGTGGAAAGTGTTAGTATGGGTTTATGAAATAGTATGTGTTGATAAAAAAGAAGGCTGCTGATATTTAACTGTGATAGTCTCTTGTTGATATTATGTAAGATGTTTGTGTGTAGGATGCTGTAATACTATGTTGTTGTAATTATGTGTCTTGCTGATATTTTTGTATTTCTGTGTGATACTCTGTCAATGTTGAATATATGAGAAATGTGATGTCCCCGTCTCTTGACTATGCCAACAGGAGAATACAAAACAAGAAACCAAAATAATCCTGATTTGGTTTCAGGGGTGATTTCAAGTTTTGATAATGCTTTAAGCCAAATAGATAGGAGTAACTACTCCATCTACACTGACGATCTTGTCCATGTACTTGTGTTAAATAGAAATCAAATGTTAAGAGTGTTATAGATATGTCATCAATTTGAAATTTGGCAAGCATGAAGTGAAAACGTTCTAAATACATTAAAACCAAGTCCTGGGAAGGGAGATGCTTTACTGTAATGGCTGGTGGAACAAATGTTAAAAGCACCTGGGAAGAGTGTTATGGCTGGTGGAACAAATGGTGCACATAGGTAATTTCCAAAGGAAGTAGAATAGATTTGCAATGAAAATTCTTGGGGACCAAGAAATTTACTTGGCGAGGGGGTATCAAGAAATTGGCTGGCAGGTGCCTTTAGTTCCATATAAATAGGGTGTGCATTATATCTTTATCAAACATTTGCAGAGGGTTTGTGAGTATCAAAGCATTCAATTCAGGCATTTATTCTTACCTTAGATACGTTAACATGTTTCTTTCAGTGGGTTTTTGATGAGTGAGGTGTTTAGGAAATTGAAGGATTTTGTAGCCTATATGTTTCTTTTCTTAATGGTGGAGAATAGATACTAATGTAGTTGAGAGGCTTGAGTCCAAAAATTTTGTATTTAATATCAACGATTAGGATTGATAGCAAACTCAAGTTCTAGAAATATTTACATCGCCTTTTGCTCTTTCATTAAAAAGAAAGAAAGAAAGAAGTCATGAAGGTCTGTAGGTTAAGGTGGAAAGGAAGATATTATAAGTGGAATGGGTAGTTCACATAAAAGACATTATACTTTAATGACTAGGATGTTATTTACATAGGTGTCATGAATTGTGTGAATATGATTTTATCTTTTCAACTCTCTCTTGCTACTTGCTTATAAACATTTCTTTTTCACCAAAATCAGCACATTGAATTTTATTCTTACACTTGATCATAAAATAAAATAAAAATTATGTGAATAGCTAAAATTCTTAATTCTTAAAAGAGCAATGAATTTATTTCTTTGAAAGAAATGTAGCTTTCAAACCCCACAGCATGTGAGAGTATCATATGTTTTGAAACTAATTACAACTGTTGGCTGAGCATAAATTCAAACAACAGTACAAGTTACAGAGAATTACAAGTTCTTGTATGTATGCACGCATGTTATCTCACAAAAAAAAGGACAAGTAGTTCAGGCTTCTATGTCTGTCTGGTTGAGCTTAGAATAAGTGATTGACCTTTGTGCCATATAACTGCAGAATGTTGAGTTGGGGAATAGGCTTCGGAGGTCAGCCCAAGCAAGAATTCCATCTGATTTTACTGTTTGGCAACAGATGCGAGAGAATTATGAGGCAATTATCCTAGAAGATCATGCTTTCTCTGAGCAACATGAAATAGAATATGCTTTGTGGCAGTTGCATTACCGGCGTATTGAGGAGTTTCGAACTCATTGCAAAGCTGCTCTAGCTTCAAATGGTTCAGTTACTTCTCAGAATGGAACAATGATTGCAAGACCTGAACGAATTACAAAAATTCGTTCTCAGTTTAAAACCTTTCTGTCTGAAGCAACTGGATTCTATCATGATTTAATGTTGAAAATCAGAGCAAAGTGTGGTCTTCCTCTAGTTTCTTTTTCAGATAATTCAGAGGGTCAGAATATTATGTCTGGAGAAGGAAATAAAGCTACTATGATGAGGAAAGGCCTGATTTCCTGCCACCGTTGTCTGATTTACCTTGGTGACCTTTCACGTTATAAAGGCTTATATGGTGAAGGAGACTCAAAAATAAGTGATTTTTCAGCCGCGTCAAGTTACTATAAGCAAGCATCTTCATTGTGGCCTTCAAGTGGCAACCCGCACCATCAGGTTTACTTTTTTAATTCATTATTACCCAATGTGGTTCTCATTTCACAAGATTTGTGGTCTTCTATACCCTTCCCTTTTAGGTGTCTATCAATTTGTTACATTGTGTTAACTTGCATTCTGTTTATCTCAGCTTGGAATATTAGCTACTTATTCAGGGGATGAATTTGAAGCAATATACTGCTACTTTAGGAGTCTAGCCGTTGACAACCCCTTCTCAACTGCCAGAGATAACTTGATTATTGAATTTGAGAAGGTATGTTCTTATACATGTATTAGGTACTGAAATAATTGAAGTCTTCACTTATTTCCTTTTTGTCTAGGTAAGTTCCCTTTAATTTTTTTCTGAAAATGGAACATTTGGTAATAACAAAAGAGAGAAGAAAAGTACTAAGGCGGGAAAATGTATGATTCTAGAATCTAGAAGGCATGCATTAATCATTACCTCATTTTCCTTGACAGAATCGTCAAAGTTTTTCCCAGCTCTGTTGGGGTGCCAAAGCTTCATTGACGAAGAATGCAACAAGGCAAATCGGTAGGAGAGGAAGGGGCAAAGGTAGCAAAATGTCTCCCTTGAAAGACAATAAAAAAGATGCAAGTGCTCTAAAGAAAAACACATCCAGTATTCC
>Ga0325410_1001429_pt1 | contig 26432 bp, 18 predicted proteins | sample PopdelMetagenome_16_FD_206182 | JGI IMG/M metagenome (GOLD analysis project Ga0325410, IMG submission 206182) | Populus deltoides microbial communities from Bellville, Georgia, United States - Xylem-PdIQD-R3 | ecosystem: Host-associated > Plants > Phyllosphere > Stem > Wood/Secondary xylem...
AACTGTTCTATACTCATGCAAAAAGGAAATTCAACTTTACTTACACTCGAGAAAGGGAATGAGATCCAAAAGTGCTGTATCCAGTGGTACTTCACCCATTTCGTCGGTCTTAAATGGCTTAATTGGGACAGAGTTTTCTGGCTGAAGGCTATTTTCAAATGCATGGCCACTCACATAGAGAATTTTACCTGGATCCCTGTTAAGTTTTGAAAGATCCTGCAAACAATAACTAACATCAAATACAGCTTTTCCATTTCACAAAAACACAGTAAAAATAACATTAAGAATAAAACACCACGGTGAAATAGAAAATAGTGAAAATCTTTAGAGGCATTGCCACCATTACCACATCTCATTAAATGGTGCTAGCATTTTGAGAGGTAGCAGCACACAGCAATACGAAAAGTATAATGTCAAATGGTAGAAAATTGGCTGATATGGTCTATGAGAATTATAAAGCTTCACTAAACCTTTCCAGACACAACAGTGCTACACTAGCTTTGCAAAACCCACAATGGTAGACTGTTTTTCACAAAATTAAAGCTAATGAGTTGAACCCCAGTCCAAATATCAGGCCCTAACTTCAGAGTGTTTCAGCTCTTATCCTCAAATTCAAAGACCACTTAACAGCACCTCATATGTAGATATATATCAGTTTCATTTATGATTCCATCCCAGAATCCAGCCCACCTGTAAACTTTTGCCGAGGCCTAGAGCTTCACTTTTTTTCGTCGCCTTTGTTTGGGGCTTTAGTTTATATCTAAATCTTATGAACCTAAGATAGAATTTCTAACTTTGATTTCCAATTTCATCCTTAGGGTGTGTTTTGGCATTGCAGTTCAAGAAATGCAGTTATAGGAGTAGTTAGCCAAAGATCCCCATTAATGCTTTGGCCAACAACAATTATAAACACCATGAAATGTATTTGCATTCCAAATCACCATTTCAGGCACTCTTTATAACATCCACAAACTTAGCAGCTTCACATCTAGGACATGAGAGTTTAATCAGAAATGGAAACTAACATCCCTGATTTGGAATGCTTCTTGTATAGAATGAATATGCCCTTATTTTAGATTGTAGACATGAGACTTTCTGGTTTACAGAAAGGCAAGCAGCATAACAGTACCAATTTTAACCAAGTAAACAAATCCAAATTACAGACTTTTTTGGTGAAGTTCAATCGTTACCATAACTCACAAATCAAGCAAACTTGAAATGAACGTGAAGAAAATCCTGTTTGTAAAACCTCTACATGTGCCCAACCAAGTCAAGTTGATGAAGAATAATGCAGAACTAAGAAATACATGCCAAGGTGAATAGAATGCCAAAAGCCCCAAAACATACTGACAAACAAAATTTGAAATTCTGAGAAATGACTTCATAGACTTGGTTACAGAATTTTATCAAACTGACTCAGTTTTGCGGATAAGCATCTTCAATTAATTTAACAGAACATTCTAAAGAACGGTTATCAACTCCACCATAACAAAATCAAACCTAGATGCTTATATGTAATTCAGTAAGCAAAAACACACTGAGAACATGCAATGTTTCCAGCTGGTTAAATATTAGAAGGACCTCTAATGCCATCATCAGGGCACATGCAGAGGACAAATTTTAACTTCCAAACAGAGGGAGAAACAACCATGGAAACAATCTTGTACAAGCTGCAAATGTCAAAGTAAAAACAAGAATAATGGCAAAAACTGAAAAACAAACCATCACCCTTAAATGAAAACTCTAAAAGGCACATAAAAGAAAAGAAACGGTGAAAATAAATGGTATGTTGAAAGCAATCAAATATAACAGATTACTCTATAATGCTTGCCATCCTGATACTTGGTAGCACTCCTTGATAGTCTATATCGTATAAAGTGGTTTGTATCCAACCTTTCAACAACAGGATCAACATACTGCAGAAACCAGAAAAGGAAAATTCATAATGAGCGACTTCATGGATTATAAAGATTACCGAAACTGGGAGACGGGGAAAGGGGAATTTTGTTACCATACTCAGCTGGTCAGAATACACAACAATTTCATAGAACCGTCCAACATGTTGCAAGAAGTCATCTACTCCAGGTCGTTTGAATGTTCGCCAGCCTCTATCACGCTTCACACGGAGGCACAGAGAATATTATCATTACAAATTCACCAGATACAAATGTTATGTGCATATACAAGTAAGAAGTGGACAGCAAGCACATATAATTTCATACACTAAACATACAGAGACAGAAAGGCTAAAGGAACATCTCATTCTAAATTGGTTGCTTACCAGAATATAAGTATCAAATGACTTGCATAATCATGCCAAAACTATCATACAAGATTTAAGTTATCATGCAAACTCTAAAGACATGTTTGACACTACATACTTCCAGTAGAGGCCTTACCTTCCAATCACTATAAATTATTGTCTCATTAAGATCTAAAACTAGCGTAAAAACATGCTGCTCTGCAGGATGCAAATCAGGAAGAAGCTTTTCTGCAGCTGGTTCAGTAAAACCCTGCATGAAGCAAACAGATTTCATTGTTTATAAAGGAAATGAAATGAAGATGTAATGGAAATTATGAACTCATAACAATATTTGCACTCACTTTGACATGTTCTTCCAGCAGCCTCCTCATATCCAAGTAAAGTTCCACTGCTTTAGCAGGAACTGAAATATAATAGACAGAAAATGATATTATTCTAATGCCAACAATTATCAACAGAGAACATATCTGCCACGTAGCAGCAAAGCAGGTGTGGAAGTATCACTTAATTACTGTTGAACAGCCTGTAAACATGCAAACCTAACTACCAAAAAAACATCATCCCTTCCATAGCTAGATTTGACGTGTATTTCAACATTCTAGAGGTGTGATATGTTTCTGCAGTTGGCATGTGTTGATAACAGGAAAAAAAAATCCAAGAATCAATCTTGAGATTTCAAACTATAAACTGGGGGGCAAAAATTAAGAGCTTTGATGAAAAGCAATTTGGTATTAGGTGGGGCTATGAGCACACCAAATTTATAGAGAAAGAGAATGAGATAGAGAGAAAAGTGGAGTGTCATTAACACTTAGAGGGGTGCTTATAGCCCCATCCCTTGGAAGTCAACAGACAGTCGAGGATGGCAGAAAAAAGATCAAGCAAAGCATCACTGGCAACAGAATTCAGTAAAAACGCTTTTAATGGTAATACAATATGATTACCGATATAGATAGAAAATAATTCAGAGGACCACACCTGTCATTGCAGTGGAGTACAGCAAACCTTGATATTTCTGCGAAAGGGAATGATAAAGAAATCTCAATCATCTCTTTATGTCTCATTTGTTCAAGTATTTTATATAACAGCGGCACCCCAACATAAAATGAACTCAACTATGCCTAAAATCAATAATGCCGAACCTATCTCATAACACAGATGACATCAATTCAAAACAATCAAATTGAAAACAAAGTTACGAATCAGAGAGAGTTACCACAACATTGGACGCATCATTAGCAGCAGTATAGTTCACTGATTCTCGCAACGCTTTCGTCTTTTCCTCCACTTCATCCAAGCTGTATGCTGAAAGCAAGGGAGAAAAATAGAAATGAAAATCCCAACTAGACTCCTCCTTTTTCCTCCGCATTTAAGTTTTAAGATTAAGCAAGAAACTGAACAAAACCGGCAAATTAATATACATAGATATATAATAAAACAAACCGTAAGAAGCGTAGCCAGCAAAAGCAGTGGCTCCAGTGAGAGCGCCAACAATTCCATACTTCAAGAAACTCCACGCCTTATTCTCCGAACTCCCAACAGCCTGCGCCGGTGCTTCCCCCGCCGCCGCAGATTGATCGGATATAATTGATTGAGAAGAGATGGTGGATTCCTTGTTTGAACAAAAGAATCGGCGATTAGGTTTATTGGTTCTGGATGCGATAGATAAAATGCGAGATCGAAGCATTGTTGAAGCCATTCTTTCTTCTTCTTCTGATTATTGAGTTTTTGGGTTTTCGGGGTTTAAATAGGGTTTTGGGTCTGCGTGGATTTTCCGAGAAGGAAAGATATACGGGGAGGCAGAGAGAGAGAGAGCCAAAAGCAGAGTTTGGTTGCTTGCTTGCTTGCTTGCTTTCAAGGCTTCGAAGTATGTGGGTGTGTTTGGATGCCGATGCATTATGTAACTAGTCCTGTTTAAACAAATTTTCTTTTGGTTTAGGAAGAACAATTAGGGGTTTTACTTTTACCCGTGATTCTTCTTTGTACTCTTTTTATTTGTTTTAGTTAAGCCCTGCTTTTATTTTTTGGTTTGACCGGTTATATTTATGATATGCAATGTCTCTATTATTATTATTATTATTATTATTATTATTATTATTATTATAGGCTATGTTGTTTCCTGAAAAGTGGTTTTCGAGAAATCACTTTCCAAATTTTTTTGTGTTTATTTGTCATTTGAAAAGTTAGTTAACGGATAACACTTTCCAGTCAAAGAAAAATTTGGTTTGATTTGCAGGGAAGTGTTTTCTTGAAAAATTTGAGTGGAAAACACTTTCCGGAAGTTGTGAAAAAATTAAAAATATCATATTATTTGCTGATTATATCAAATTTGGTCTTTAAACTTTTGATTGCTATATATATTTTATTTTGAATATTTATTTTTCAATTTCATCTTTTAAAATTTAATTTTTATATTAACTTTGGTTCTCATTTTTATAATTGTTATTTGCTTTTTTCTTATCATTTTTTTATTGAAATTTTTTATCTATCAAATTTGATACTCATTCTTTTGATTGTTACTTATTTTATTTGAAATAATTTATGAAATGTTAATTATTATTATTTTAATTTCTTCATCTTTTATTTTTTTTATTTTTTTATTTGATCTCTATTATTTTGATTATTATTTATTTTATTTGAGATAATTTATGAAATTATATTTTTTTCAATTTCATTCTCATTCAACTTTTTAATTTGTAAGATTTGTTCCTCATTATTTTAATAAACTTGAGAAAAATAAAACATTAATAAGTTATTTTCCAGCTGACATAACCAAATACTGGAAAATATTTTCCAACTTATTTTCCATTACACTACCAAACATCAGAAAATAATTCACTTTTCCAGAATTCACTTTTCAAAAAACACTACTTTCCAGCAAACAAACGAGGCCTAATAGTTAACAGAACTTTAAACCCCAAAAGAAAAATAGTTTTGATTAATTGTGGATTATAATAGTGGAATTATATTTTTACCCTTCAAAAAAACTACTCAAGACTATTCATTTTTCATTTTATCTTTGTTCGGGGTATCTCAGTCTTTCCACAATTTTTTGCACAATTCAATTACTTGGTGACCCTTAAAAGCAAAAAAATATATATATATCGCCCTTGGAATTAAAAAGTCTTAGGTTTTTCTTTAGGGGCATGTTGGTATTTTCATATTGGTTTTTTTTTTGTAATTAACGTGTGGTCCCAAGGGTGATTTGGTGATTTTTTAATTAAAAAATATTTAAAAAAGAAAAGTCGATGGCACGTTCATGGAACGCACCAGCGAGTACGCCACTCCGCCGTCTTTAAATGGTGTGTGTTGTGGCTCAAGATAGGTAAAAACTAGTTTCTCTAGTGTTTTTCGATTCACAGCGACAAGGGCTACCTCTTCTTACGGCACATGAGACTTAATTCTTGAAAGTTTGGTGGTGATTGACTTTTTTTTCTCTTATTTTTTTTTATTTTCTCTTTCTTTCTCGATTTTTATGTATGCCCTTGCAACATTTCACAATAACCCTTCAAGTTTTTTTCCAATAGGATTTGGTCCTGCTTTTTTAATTACTATTTCTTTTATTTGAATTAGTTTAATGAATTGAATTTTTTTTCGATTTCATCCTCCACTATTTTTTTTATTTTAAATTTAGTTCTCATTCTTTTGATTGTTATTTAATTTATTTTTGATGGTTTTTGGAATTGATTTTTTTTTTACAATTTCATCCTCCTTCATTGTATTTATATATTAAATTTTATTTTCATTCTTTTGATTGCTATTTTTTAACCTTAAATTTTTAAAAAAAATTAATTTTTTTATTTCATCTTTCAACCTTAAATTGAGCTTTTTGATTGACTTCATGTCTAAGATTTAACGGGTTATGAATTTGAAAAGTTAACTCAAGTTTAGGAGAATCACTCGAGTTCATTTGTTGTTTTTTTTAAGCTCATGTATTTTATATTTTTTTAAATAAATTGCTCGATATTTATTTTAAAAAATATATCATCCAGTATATCACCATCTCCATTCATTTTATTATTTTTTTAAGGTTAGAAAAAATAAATTAACCCACAAACATAGTGTAAGGTATTAAATCATTTGTTTTTTTTTCTTAAACTCATGTTTCTTTTCGGTTTTATCCTTCGACACTTGATTTATTTGAGGATTGACCTCCTTTTTTTTAGTTTCTATATGATTTCTCACTAATTTTAAAAAATAGCATGAGTTATCTCGGGTCTTTTTATTTATTGTTCATTGTTGTTTTTTTAATCATATTATTAGATTGACTCAACTTAATGGATCAAATCAAATCAATTACCCTAGTCTTAAATTTTTTTTTCTTCTTTAAAAACACTAATTTGAGCCTCTTTATAGCGTAAGACACTATTCTAGGTTTGCTCGAGCCATTTTTTTAACTTTTTTAATTAAATGTTTTTATTTTTATTTCACACCCTCAATATTTGGTTGATTTTAATTAGAGTTTTTAATTTGTTTTAATTTAAATTTCATGGTGTTCTCAAGAGCTCATGTCTCATATCAAGAGTTTCACATATTAAATATGGTTGGCTCTGATCGATCTAATATGTTAACATTTTGATATTTTTTTTTAAAAATGTCATACGGTGTGTCATGATCTTAATATTTTAAAAATTAGTCATCCACTATACATCGGACTTCGGACTTCTGACTTCATAGTGTTTTTATATTTTTTATAAGGTTATAAAAAAAAAAGATCAAACTCGCAGCATAACACGAGTTAGAAATTAGACAGTACTAAATAAGTAGATCATGCAAGTCAATCTATTAGAATCTCAACCATTTCTGATATTTGTTTTTGACAGTGCTCTTCTTAAAATAATAACATGTGACTATGTGTTATTTTAGGTGTGTAATAAACATCGGACTTCGGACTTCTGACTTCATAGTGTTTTTATATTTTTTTATAAGGTTCTTAAAATAATAACATGTGACTATGCGTTATTTTAGGTGTGTAATAAACTTCGGACTTCAGACTTCTGACTTCATAGTGTTTTTATATTTTTTATATGGTTATAAAAAAAAGATCAAACTCGTAGCATAACACGAGTTAAAAATTAAACAGTACTAAATAAGTAGATTATGCAAGTCAATCTATTAGAATCTCATTCATTTCTGATATTCAAAAAAAAAAAAAATATATATATATATATATTTGTTTTTCCCAGTGCTCTTCTTAAAATAATAACATGTGACTATGTTTATTTTAGGTGTGTAATACATATAAAATTTTGTAGTTATATTTCAAAATAGAAAAATTATACTCTGGTCATAAAAATAGCAACAAAAAAATATCAGGAAGAGGGAGAGAGTTCTGGCCCCTAATCATGTGAGTATTTAAAAAAAAAAATCTTCTTTTGCTTGTCACATGCTTTATATATAGAACTTATAGTCTTTTTAAATCAAATTATGTGCATGATTGACTAGATTATTTTTTTTTAAAAAAAATAGACTAATAAATTGGAAACTTAATTATTTTATAAAGATAAAATTAACTAAATTAAAAATATAAAAATATATTAGAAACATATATCATGATATATATATATAAGGATAATAAGTCCTGATCAGATTCTTAAATCAAAAGTTATGGTTTGATGAAGCTATAATGCACATTTGCTCTTTCAAGCTTATTTTTTGAATTACAAGCATCAATAACTTTTTTTTCTAGTGAGGAACTTAATAGATACCAAGATGCACTTAAAAAAATCCAAAACATGTGCACAATCGGCTCACCGAGATTTTTTTAATTTTTAACTTTTAATAATTGATTTGTTAAAAAATAATCTTTATAATTTGTTTTAATTTATTTTTGTATGGTTATTACAATCTTGTGATTTTGGTCTTGAATTTAGCAAATTAATCCAGATTAACTTAATCATTTTGTTTTTTACTTTCGATAAGTTTATCTTGATCTCATGACCCGGGTCATAAGTTTAGCAGGTCAAATTTTCTTGTTAATTATTTTTCATTTTCATTATTTAACATTGAGTTGATTGGAAATTAAACTTCATAATTAGTTTTGATTTGTTTTATATAAGTTGTAATGGTCTCATGATCCGGATAATGGATTTAGTAGATTAACCCAAGTTGATCCGGATCGATTCAATATGTTGTTATTTCAATATCATTATTTTTTTTTAAATATAGTCTTGATTTTTTATTAAACAAATTATGTTTTTACTTGTTGTTTGTATTATTTTTGAACCCATCAAATTAATCAAATCACAACAAATTAACTCTATGATTCAGTTCTAAATATTTGTAAATGTTCAAAAAAAATTTGATCATGCAATTATAGTATAAATCAATGGTATAGTTATGAGTAGTAAACAAAAGTTGACCATCAGTCAGCACAATCAAACAAAAATAGAAAAGGAAATCAATACCAAACGGCTCCTCTTTTTTTGTAACCTAGTTTCTCTCTAACCCGGGTCAAGCTTTCTAAACTCTAATCCAAGTCATGCCTTGATTATTTTGATAATTTTATTTTTTGAAATTTATTTTATTATTTAATTAAATATTCTAATTAATGTAATTTTTTGTTACCACACAATGGTTTTTTCATCGACCATAATTTATTAAATCAAAATCAAAATAAATCATAATTAGAAAAAATATTCTAAAAATCTATAACAATTTAAACTAAAAAGGAAAGAATGTGTATTTTTAATCAAAAACCTAATTTCCTTGTTTATGTTTTTTTGGTAAAATCATGCTAAATATCTATTAAAAAATAATAGAAACAGAAATTTTATTTTCATCAATATTCATGAGTTTTTTTTTTTACATATTAGGTATATAATAATTGAAAAAGAGATTATCGAAATTTTCATAAAAACCTATGACATTATATAAGAACTATGCCAAATTTGAAAATAATAATTTAAATATCGTTATAACTATTTTATTTATAATGCATTCCAATCAAATTAAAAAAACAACGAAAAAAAAGACCATAGAAAAGGCAAAGCTTCTAGGCCTAAAAGATTAGGCTTGTGTTCTATGCCCAACAAAAAAGGCTTAGCACACACATTGGCCTTCTTTTTTTTTATTATTATTATTATGTTTAAGGATAGATAACACGTTATCCACCCTTTTATTTAAAAATAAAAAATAAAGCACACGATATGTCATCTACTAAATCGGTTTTCAATCACTAAAGAGATAGCTAGAAAGTCAAGCCAAGGGTTTTTCAAACCCAAAGATCTATTTTCAATTTATTTTCATCTAAAATATCTAATAAACACCCTAAGAATCTTTATAAACCAATTACTTACCTCAAAAACCCTAATTTGGTTTCAAAATACAAAATTAAATTGAATAAATAAATCTTTCTTAACTTTGATCTACTTTTTCTGGTGATATAAAAGTTTAAAACACCTTAATGACTTACTTCTCCTAAAAAGAAATTTAACAACACCAAAATCAACATTTTTCATCAATGGAATATGGATAACCGACTACTTTCTCCCTTTTTCTCTATTTTCCATCAACTATTTCTCTCTCCTCTCAAACTCCAGATACTGAAATATAAGATAAATAAAGCTTAGGATTGAAAAGTAAAATCCTTAAACTAAAATCTTAAAACTCAACAAGCATGCTTCGACAAATTTTAAACTAGATTGTTAAGAACACTTGTTAAAGTGCTTATAATTTGATTTAGATGAAGATATTTTGTTTTTAATGACTAATTCTTTATCTTCAATGCTTTATTACTCGTCTTTTATTGCAAACTAAATCATTACAATTAGTCCTTCAAAATTTCAATAACACCACATTGATTAGTTACACTACTAAATAAGATCTACAAATTTTAGAACATGTGACTCAAAATCCCTTTATAATATAATAGAACTTAAGCTTTATAGTGGAATGGAAAAAAAAAAAGGAAAAATCATAGCATAAACTTAAATAAAAGTATTTTAAAAAAAATTAGGTGAAGAAAAGTCCAAAATATATGTAAAAAACCTTTCCTTCCGCCATTATTTATAGTGAATTTTAGAACCAAAACTAATGTAGAATATAATTTTGGTAATCATTAGAATTAATTTTATCTATCTTTTTTCTTAAGAGTTTTTATTGATTTCTTTTATTTACAACTTTCTTTATTTTCCTACACTTTAGATTTTATAATCCCTCTCTCTCTCTAAACTCATGTATTTCTTTATTCGATGGTGTTTCTTAGAATAGATAACCCTTTCTTAGTGTTCAAAATTTAAAGTCCTCACTTCTTGTTCAATAAAAGAAGTTATTATCTCGTTACAAGTTTAATCTTAGATAGATTTAATTGGTAACATATATAATAACATGTCACATTAAAAAATAATAACATGTCACATTAATTGGTAACATATATAATAACATGCCACATATTCAAGATGAGGTTTTAATAATAACATGTCACATTAAAAAAACAACTAAAAGGCATTAGTGTTTTCTATGGCATATGATTAGAAATATTGTGGATTTAGATAATGTATTGACTATTTTGACCTTTACTGCACTTAACAATTGCTTTGGCAACACGGGTAAAGTCGTCTTTTTCATGGGATCCAAATGTTATTTATCAATTGATTGAGAAAAATTTAGTCGTTCATTGTTTTTTATGTACAATAAAATTAATTTGTTGCCCTTAAAAGCTAAAAAAATTGGCCTTTCATCCAGGGGTATTTTTTTCTTTTCCTATTTATTTGCACAGTAAAATGATGTTGAAACTTAAAAGCTAAAAAATATTGACCTTGAAAAGAGAGGTTCTGTTGTCTTTATATATTTTTTATATAGTAAAATAACATATTTAACCTTTGACTTAAAAAAATCTAAGGTTAGGTAGGGAAGGCGTTTTGGTCTTTGCAACATGGTTTTTTTATATAATATTCATACGCCTTGAAGGCCTATTAGTAATTTGCATTGTTAAAATATTAATAAATCAATTAAAAAAGCTGACACGTGCTATGTAGCGTCTGTGCATCATCGTCCCCTGCTCCGTTTTGGAGGCATGTGGGGAGTATTCTGGTGGTCGAACACTACCAATTGTTATCTCATCTAACGCGTAAGGTGGTTGTGCAACTGTTAGAGTAGCGTGTTTGGTCAAGTTGACAGCGATTCGACAACGATGAACTTTTTTCTTCCTCCCTTCTCTCTCTCTCTCTCTCTCTCCTGGACTTGGTATTTGTGTCGAGCCTTTAAAAATTCAATTGTGTCCTCCAGTTTGTATTTGTTTTAAATTTAGTCCTTATTCTTTTGATTTCTATTTGTTTTGATTTTAATGCTTCTTGAAGTTTTTTTTCAATTTCATCCCTCACCATTTAATTTCATTTAATTTTTGTATCCAATCTGGTTCTCATTCTTTTGATTGCTATTTTTTTTATCTTTTGCATTTTTTTTATTTTGTCCTTTAGGATTTATTTTTTCATTTTATTTTGTTTCCAATTTTGGTCTTTATTTTTTTATTGTTATTTTTTTAATCTTTTTCTTCACTTATTTTATTTTTCAATTTAATCTCTAATTAGTTTATTTCAATTATTTTTTGTGCAAGGTTTACTCCTTATTGTTTTAATTTTTGTATCATTGAGAATTTTGTTTTGTAATTTCTTCGTATCTACATATTACAGGTAATTTCAGTCTCATAACCCGGTCCACTAGTTTCCACTACTTTGGTATTTTTTAAAATCTTTTTTATTTTTTTTAATTTTCATCATTTGACATTGACTTATTAGCCCTTAAATTTCATGATTTGTTTTGCTTTTCTTTTAGTGAGGTTATCCATGTTTCATATCTTACGTCGCAAGTTAGTCGAGTTAAACTGGACTAACTCGATTTTTTTAAATTGATTTTTTTAAAATTTTTATCATTTGCCATTAAATTATTGACCATTTAGCGTTGTGATTTTTTTTCACTTTCCTTTATGCGGGTTGGGCAAGTTAACACGTGTTGACTTGTGTTTTTTTTTTCATTTTCTTATTTTACTTTAGTCTTTTTTTTCTAATTCTTTTTTTAAAAAAAAAAATAATTTTTAGATCCTGATGTCATATCGCATTTGGTAAGTTTGTAAAGCTAACCAAACTTGACTTGAGTCTTTTTCTTTGATGTATTTTTTTTAAATTGATTTTTTTTACTTTTATCCTTTTATGTTTGGTTATCAAACCTTGAGTGTTGTGATTTTTTTTACTTTTATTATTTTTTAATTTTTTTAAAAAATTATCCTGATCTCATATATTAATTCACATATTAATCAAGTTGGTCTGAATTTACTTTATCATTGTCTAGACATCTATATTTATTTTATAAAACTGAGCACGGAGTAGCTCGGAGAAGCATAGAAACTAAAGATGTTATAACATATGGATAATAAAGAAACAATGAAGACTTGGTGGGCTTAATCAACATAAAAAAGAGCACGAAGCTTTGATCAAGATAATTCAAAGAGACATATGCAAAACCCGTTTAAAGCCCAGTAGAAATCAAAACCCTAGAGATGTCCAAAAATTAAAAAACATTATTTTGAATTTGGTCTTTATTATTTTGATTTCTATTTATTTTGATTTTATGCTTCTTGAAGTTTTTTTTTAATTTTATACCTCAACATTTAATTTTATTTAATTTTTGTATCCAATCTGGTTCTCATTCTTTTGATTGCTATTTTTTTTATATCTTTTGCATTTTTTTTATTTTGTCCTTTAGGATTTTATTTTATTTTGTTTTGTTTCCAATTTTGGTCCTCATTTTTTTATTGTTTTTTAATATTTTTCTTTATTTATTTTATTTTTCAATTTAATCCCTAATTAGTTTCTTTCAATTGCTTTTTGTGCAAGATTTAGTCCTTATTATTTTAATTTTTGTATCATTGAGAATTTTACTTTGTAATTTCTTCGTGTCTACCTATTACAGGTAATTTCAATCTCATAACCCGGTCCTCTAGTTTCGATGATTAAACCGGTTTAAGTTCGGTCTTTTTTTAAATTCTTTGTAATTTTTTTTTTCATTTTCATCATTTGACAATGACTTAGCCTTGAATTTCATGATTTATTTTGCTTTTCTTTTAGTGAAGTTATCCCTATTTCATATCTCAGGTCGCAAGTTGGTCGAGTTAAACTTGGCTGACTCGGTTTTTTTAAAATTAATTTTTTTTAATTTTTATCATTTGCCATTAAATTATTGACCCTTGATTGTTGTGATTTTTTTCGTTTTCCTTTATGCGGGGTGGTCAAGTTAACACGTGTTGGCTTATGTTTTTTTTTCATTTTCTTATTTTACTTCAGTTTTTTTTTCTAAGTTTTTTTTTTAAATTTAATTTTTAGACTCCGATCTTATATCACATTTGGTAGGTTTGTAAAGTTAACCAAACTTGACTTGAATCTTTTTCTTTGACATATTTGTTTTTGAAATTGATTTTTTTTTACATTTATCCTTTCATATTTGGTTATCAAATCTTGAATTTTGTGATTTTTTTTTACTTTCATTCTTTTTTATTGTTTTTTAAAAAGTTACCATATTAATCAAGTTGATCTGAATTTACTTTATAATTGTTTAGACATCTATATTTATTTTATAAAACTGAGCCACAGAGTAGCTCGGAGAAGCATAGAAACTAAAAATATTATAACATATGGATGATAAAGAAAGAATGAAGACTTGGTGGGCTTAATCCACATAAAAAAGAGCACGAAGCTTTGATGAAGATAATTCAAAGAGACATATGCAAAACCTGTTTAAAGCCCAGTAGAAATCAAAAACCTTGAGAAGTCCAAAAATTAAAAAAAAAAGAAAAAAAAAGAGAGAGTAAAGAAACCGATGTTTTGATAGTGTGAACGTAATTAGACTACTCGGTCTTTGCTTCGTTGTCAATGGAGTTTGCATTTATTGTGAATCGTTTCAGCATCGGGAGGATTAGGACCTTTGATTGGGTGCACTCCACAATCCAAAGCCGACGACTTGGAGTGTGGAATATGAAAGTCTTTCTGGCCTGTACCAGCTCCATCTTACCGGCGACGCTAATTCAAGTGGGGCCTGACCCTCCCTTCCTCTCTCTCTCCATGATTTCTTCATCTGCATGTGAATAATTGGACCGAGGAAATTTTAATTCTAGTTACTTGATAGAGGAATCATTTTCTCTAGTGGAAAAACTGGTACCCCAGCGAAGCCCACAAACATGATTTTTTTTGTGGTCCATCCAATAATCATAAAACTGCTGGGTAGAGAGGAGAAGGCACCAAGAACTAAAAATAAGAAAGGGGTTGAGTAAAAAATGGAGTAAGAAGACTTTTCAAGGGTAAAAGGTGACCTGTTTTGTAGGACGTTGTCCTCTTAAGTACTATATTAGAAATTTATTCATTTTTTGCATACAAGCTTCTACCACACCAACTGTGTCCTACATAACCTTGTACTATTTTACTTATCATTTCCTCGATAAATCCTAATCTTTGTTTAGTCTAGGCTACGTTTTAGAGCTATCCATTATTTCTTGCCCCATGTCTCGCTCTCTCCTCTTCCTCTCTCTCTTCCTCTCTCTCCTCCTTTTAACAGCCGGGCACAGTGGCCACAACGATGATGACAAAGCCGACGCCGACAGCACAAAAATTAATCTCCGTTCGACATCCTTAATCCTGGTTAAGATATGGTGCTTGATATTGATCTTTTTTGGCACTTTCATTGGTGCGGTGTCCCCCTACTTTTTGAAGTGGAACGAGGGGTTCTTGGTGTTAGGGACTCAGTTTGCTAGCGGTGTGTTTCTGGGGACTGCTTTGATGCACTTCTTGAGCGAAGCAAGTAAGAGCTTTGAGCATTTGACAGAAAAGGAGTACCCTTTTGCTTTCATGTTGACCTGTGCTGGTTATTTGTTGACGATGCTTGCGGATTCTATCATTTCTTATGTTTATAGCAAAGATGTGGCCGGCCGGGTTAATGATGGCGATGTAGAGCTTCAAGGTATGTAAAATCCCTACAATATCTGCTTCTTTAATGTTTTATATATTCATCTACTTCGTGTTTTGTTGAGCAAATATTTTAGGCTCTATTTGTTTGTTTAAAAGTGATTTTTTTTTTAAAGTTGGTTTTTTAAAAAGCAAATTTATATAAATTTTTTTTTTTATATTTAATAATATTATAAAAAATAAATTGAAAAATACTTTTTAGTATTTTGTTATATTATAAAAAATAAATTAAAAAATAATTTATTAATAATTTATTTTTTTAAAAAAATTTATCTAATATACATATAATATTTAATATAAATATTTAATCATTTACAATAAAATAAAAAAATAAAATCTAAAAAGTATAATGATGAATTTTTTTTATTATATATTATATTCATAAATATCTTATTTTATAAAATACAACTATATATTTCATATCATATTATAAAAAAATAACCTTGTGAAATATTTTTTAAGTAAAACCTATTAATATATTTTTTTAATTTTAAAAGCTTAAAATAACTTTTTTTTTTCATATGAAGAAAACCAAATTAATTTATGGTAGGAATTAGATATTTGGGTTTTTTTGGTATGATGAATTTTTTAAAAGATAAAATAGATATAAAAATATTTTGATAAGTTTTTTGGATAAATATTTTTTTTTTACCAGGTATATGCAATTATCCCCTTAATATCCCTTTAATATATATAAATATCTAACATCAAACATAGTTATGCATAAATATTAAGTTTTGATGTCATATACATATATATTAGTTCAAATTAACAAACATAAACATGCTAGACCGAATTAAACAAGTAAACATACTTGTTAAATAACAAACATAGTCCGAACCTAAATTTTGAACATAGTCAAATCATCTTAGCAAACAGGCCTGTAGTAGTGTTGGTTTACAAAATTCTGAACCCAAATTTTCCTCAAATTAGCATTTTTTTACCATAAATGCTCTTGCCAACATTTCATTTTGGACCAAGTGATCAAATGCATCCCCAAGAGTGATCTCATCAAAGCCTTCAATTTTCATCACTTCTGTATACAACGCATTAACATCAAGTTGATTTTTGTTGAGGTTTTGAATTGTAAATGCTATATCTTCAATCTGTTTAGACAATTTTTCAACACCATCATCTTCATACATGCGATTTCTCTTTCTATGTTGCCTCTTTTGATACTAGAGGAAGATGTCTCTTTTCCCTTAAAAGTTTTTTCATATTCCCCTTCATTTTCAATTGAAATTGATTGCTATTTAGTGCTCTTTTTCAAGTTGACATCCACATATGATTTGACATAATTTCTGGTTGCCATGTCTTTTCCAACAACAATTGTCATTGCCTCATACATATCAAGTTTTTTGTTATGATACTTGTCATCATTGGAATGTGTCTGTTCATAAAGTTTGGAATATGCAATTTTTTAGTTCATTGTATAACATTTTAGAAACAAAAATAAATATAAAAATTACAAAGAGTATAAATATTTATCATACATTTACTTCTTCATCATATACATATTTCGAAACTGTAATCATCTTCAAACAATCATCCCAGCCAAAGCCATTTTTAATTTTAAGTTTGGTTATTATTCCCCATTCTTTTTTCACAGTCTTAAGATGATTGTCCACATACTTAGGCTTGCATTGCACGTTGAACTTTTGATTAATTTCTGTAGTCACCTTAACAAAAGATTTTGCTTTAAAGGTGGAAGAAGGTTTGCTTCCTTTAAATGCCTCCTCAGCTAATATTTCAAGTAACACGTGAGACATAGGCTTAGACCATGTGAAGTGTTTGCCCTTGCATTTTTCATTCTGTGTGAAACTCATTTCTACAAAAAACAAAATTACAAATTTATACAAAATAAAATCATATAATATTTAGATTTAATAAATTTCATATAAAAACTACAATTAATATTTAAAAAAGAATACATAAAATACATAAGAAATTATAATAAAGTCAACATCTACTCCAAATATATAACAAAGATAATACAAACTGAAGAAAGACATAATAAAAATAAACATATATAATTAACATTTAATTACTAGTTTATTTGAGTGTTATAATCATTCCACATGGTTGATGCAATCATTTCTCTTTTTGTTATTGACTTCCTATTCTCTTCCTTTTCCTCCCGTTGACTTAAGTTGATTGTTCGTTTAATTGGTTCACTTTTCGAACATATTTCTTCCATAAGAAAGTCATAAGGATCAACTCCTATTATGTGATTATGAATAATACAACATGCAAGCACAACATCTACTTGTGTTTCATAGGACTAAAAAGATTTTTCATCAATTGATCTAAAACGACTTTTCAAAATACCAAACCCTCGCTCAATAGTGGTTCTCAATGAAGAGCGTTGAAGATTAAATAGCTCATTTTTATTTTCTGGTGAACGTTCTGTAAACTCATTCAAGTGATATCGAACTCCACGAAAAAAAAAATGATTCCTTTTCGAATACCGTAACCAGCATTATCAAGATAATATTTCCCTACAAATTAAAAAAAAAACTTATTACTATCTTTATCTAATAAGACATTTTATATGTTTATTGCATATAATACATATTTTATTATATACCTTCTGAAATTTTTAGACCACTAGGTCTTGATAATGCATCACCTAAAACCCGTGAATCATGTGCGCTTCCTTTCCAGTCAGCTAAAACATATATAAACTTCAAATCAAAAGTTATAGTTGCTAAAACATTTTGTGTTGTTTCTTCTTTTCGACCTTGAAACTTTCTTTGAATCTCAACAGGAACATTTGAAGGAACATGGGTACCATCAATTGCTCCCACACAATCCTATATAAACATGAAAAAATAATTTATAATCTTTTCTTCTAGATGTAATTAATTAATGTATAAAAATATTGGTATTGTTCTCATACCGTAAAATAAGGATACAATCTTTGATTATTCATTATCTTAGCTGGAACTGTATCCTCTGTATCTTTAATAAGGTGTCTGTATAACTTAAGAACTGCTTTTAAAACAATTTTAAAGTAACGATGGATAGTTTCAACAGACCTATAATATATACCACTAATAAAATGAAATCTTTGGTTTTGGCCCACAGTTTGTAAAAACACAATTACTTGCTCCCTAATAGACACATTTTGAGTTGATCGTAATAGGTCACGACTTATGAAAATATCACACAATCTATATAAGACAACAGGTTTCATACGAATTTGTTCAACGCAATGTCTATCACCTCGATTCAAAATGCTGTCAATGTAGAATTCTCGTTGAGCAATTGCATTTATACGTGGTTCTCTTGGTATAAAAATTCTATTTCTTTCTTGTTCAATAATAGCTACCCCTATAGTCATCATAGTTACAGCTGCTCTCATACATGCTGCATGAATTATCTTACTATCTATAACATGAAAGTAAAGTTTTCTGTTAACAAAACCTAAAAATTTAGGGAAATAAATATTAAAAAAAACATATAAAATACTTACACAATCAATACAATACATTATGCTGAAAGAAACTGATAATGTATAATAGTTATGGCAATGATATCTAATTCTCTAAACAAACAAGGTTTTAAAATATATTATTTAAGACCATAAAATTCAATTTCTCGATGATAAAACCGTTTTGAAAATTATACAATTCATAAGTTCACAACGATTAATACACATTGTGCAATGAAATCCATATAATTACCGGCATAGTCCCACAAATTTATCCATATGTGAAAAATATAATCAAACACTAATAATGAATTAATCAAAGCAAAATAAAACAAGCACATTTATAAATATAGCAAAATAAAGCAATAACTATGGCAAAAATCACACTTTTTAGGTGTTATCCATGTTTTTATGTTTAGGTTCTGTTATCTAATTCCCCTTATTAAACTTCCTCTCGATCTCGGTCGGTTCCCCTCTAATAACATGTTCTCGGTTTCTTTCATTCGGTTTCTCTCATTCTCCTGTTCCCTTTCGGTTTCTCGGTTTCTCTCACTCCTCTTTTCCCTCACAGTTTCTCTTGCCGTTTGTTCTCTCTCGCCATTCCCCTGTTTTTATCCAATTCCTTAACTTCCTCTCTCTGTGCACAAAGAAGCAAGAAAAATATCAAAGATTCTAGGGGTAAGAGGGCTAGACCTCAAAGACCTGCTCCTCCTTCCCAATTCTCCTCCCTCTCTCTCTAGGCTATTTATACTGATAACGCTGAGACTTGAAAAAAAAAAGGGAGCAAGGGTTGATTTTCAACACATTCACTGATACCCCCCTTCACTTTGCCTCTCTCTCTTTATGTTTCCACCCGGGCATAATCCCTTGGTTATGTTATGGAAACAAGAGTCTTTTTTTTAGAGGGGAGTGGATATGGTGGCTGGATCCGGGGATGGGGAAACAGGGAAGGGACTACTGTTTGTTGAGGAAGTTTGGGGATTTTGCTTTGATTAGTTCACAATAATCTTCAGGGTAGGGATTTTGCTTTGATTTGGTTTGTTTGGCTACAAACATGAGCTGCCGAATGTGAGTGATGAAGAAGAAAACTATGTCATGGAAAAACTGTGTTTTTTATAGCTTGCTTGATGAATTTGGTTTGTTTTGAACTAGCTGAATGTGACAAGGTAAGATGAAGAAGAAAACCGTGTTATGGAAATGTTATGGAAAAAATATGACAGGTAGTAGATTTATCATGGTTTGTTTGAACAACATGGAAAAAAACACAGAGAAACACATTTTGGTTCGAAACAAACACAGTAAATTAAACAAGAAGATCAAATGATTTATGCCATAATTCTTACAAATCTAAACGAAGAAGATAAAAACATAAATGAAATAATAGAGGAAAAAAATACCTGAAATAAAAACAATATGCTTCAATTGTTTCAGAGAAATGCTTCAATTGTTCCTGCTTCCAATGTTTTCGAAAAGAGAGAGAGAGAGAGAGAGACTGTGATTTGAGAAAATGTGTGTAATGAAAGAAAGGAAAGTGTTTTCCTTTCCTTATCAAAAGGAAAACACTTTCCTCTGCTAAAGTTACTATTTTGTTTTAACCGGAATTAACTTTTCTTTGACTTAGTTTTTCGTATTGTTACCAAACATGAAAAAATAAGGAAAATGAATTCCAAGAATTTGTTTTCTTGGAAACAAACAAGGCATTAGTCTAATTTCACGACATGTTCTTGTGAAGACTGTCCGCTGATATCAATTCCTTTGTGTTTGTGTGTGTGTGTGTTTTTTTTTAAGTTGCTATCATGCCTAGCTAGTAAATAAAGAATGAAATTAAAAAAATAATAGAATTAGGGTTTTGTACTTTAGGCGTTGATTTGCATTTTGAAAGATAAAAAATACACAGAGTTTGTGCTTATGATGATGTAAAGCCATGGTTGATGTATTTTGGTTTTCTTTGCAATGATGGTGGTGGAAAGTGATGAATTTTCTTCTACCTTCCTCTGTTGGTGGAGTTTTGATGAAACACTTTATATTAAGAAAGTACCTAATGTCCGTTGACGCGCCACTAATTTAGATTACTTTTTATTGCTATAAGGAAAATAAAAACGAAAACAATGATCAAATGACCTTATGTCCCCCAACATGTCTAAAATCTGGTGATGCGAATTTTGTCTCTTGGCTACGGTCTTAGAGAATGGAGAGTGATGTATTCGTTTCTTTCTCCTTCTTTTTGTTATTGCAGGGGGTGTTCTGCAGGGAAAAAAAAGCCACACCAGCAGTTTCCAGTCACATTTTCAGGTGGAAATTATACATGTGATATTTACAACTTTAGTTGATGCTAACAATTTTCTGTGTTTGGTTATGCACAAACTCCTTTATTGGAATAATTACTTTTACTAATATTTTTTGTGATGGAATTGTGCCTTGAAAGATGCATAATGGTACAGATGCTGCCTCTGCAAAATCCACTCTCTCAACTGCCAGTTCATTTGGGGACACCATTTTGTTAATATTTGCATTGTGTTTCCACTCTGTCTTCGAGGGCATTGCAATAGGAGTTGAAGAGACAAAAGCCCATGCCTGGAGAGCTTTATGGACTATCTCATTGCATAAGATATTTGCAGCAATTGCAATGGGCATATCTCTCCTTCGAACGATCCCAGATCGCCCCTTTGTATCATGCGTGGCCTATGCTTTCGCATTTGCCATTTCAAGTCCAATTGGCGTGGCCATTGGGATTATAATAGATACCACAACTCAGGGTCTTGTGGCAGACTGGATCTATGCCATATCAATGGGACTGGCATGTGGTGTGTTCATCTACGTATCAATCAACCATCTTTCAACCAAGGGTTACATTCCCCAGAGATCAGTTTTAGTTGATACGCCACTTTACAAGTTCTTGGCCGTATCGTTAGGGATCGGAGTAGTTGCTGTTGTGATGATATGTGACTGAAAACAAAGGAGGGTAGATGCCTACTTGGATGTCTGTTGTTGTCTTGTTGGAAGTCTGCTGTCTTTTGCCCCACATGAGTGCAGAGCATGGGTGGTGGTAGAATATAAGCTCTATCACAAGCTATTACTAGAAAAAACTAAGTTTTGCCAGATTGGCAGGACACAATCTATAGGTACAAGCATTATTAAAGATTTTTGATGTTATGGATCTACCCTTCAATGTATAATGATACAGGTAATAGATTCATAATCCAATACATGGATTGAAAGGGTCAATATTATAATGGAACTTAAGTACAACATGCATTATTTAACACAAAAGTAAAGACAAAAATTCAAACTCTTAACGTCTCAAGAACGGAACCAGCTATTTGAAATCTCTTAGCGTCAAAAGAAAAATAACATCGACCTCAATGGATGTCATACAAGTATAATAATCAGATAGAGAGAAAGAAAAGTTAAAAACTACTCAAATTTAAAGCAGGGGGAATAAATACATTGTGATAATTTATTTATTCCAAGCTCTCTAAAGGTTGGTGTGAAGAACTTTTTCCAGGAAAATAGAAACAACGAACGGACCGGCCAAATCCCCAAGAGCACAACCTGCATGCAAACTTTGTGAATTAGATCACAAAAATATATGCTAGAATAACATGTTTGGTCAGGCTGACAATGATGAATTTTTTTCCTCTTCCCCCTTTTCTCTCTCTCTCTCTCTCTCGAGATTTGGTATTTGTGTCGAGCCTTTAAAAATTCAATTATGTCCTCCAGTTTGTATTTGTTTTGAATCTGGTCTTTATTCTTTTGATTTCTATTTATTTTGATTTTAATGCTTCTTGAAGTTTTTTTTTCAATTTTATACCTCAGCATTTAATTTCATTTAATTTTTATATCCAATCTGGTTCTCATTCTTTTGATTGCTATTTTTTTTATCTTTTGCATTTTTTTTATTTTTTCCTTTAGGACTTTATTTTATTTTGTTTTGTTTCCAATTTTGGTCCTCATTTTTTTATTTTTTTTAAATCTTTTTCTTTATTTATTTTATTTTTCAATTTAATCCCTAATTAGTTTCTTTCAATTGCTTTTTGTGCAAGATTTAATCCTTATTATTTTAATTTTTGTATCATTGAGAATTTTACTTTGTAATTTCTTCGTGTCTACCTATTACAGGTAATTTCAATCTCATAACCCGGTCCACTAGTTTCGATGATTAAACCGGATTAAGTTCAGTCTTTTTTTAAATTCTTTGTAATTGTTTTTTTCATTTGCATCATTTGACAATGACTTAGCCTTGAATTTCATGATTTGTTTTGCTTTTCTTTTAGTGAGGTTATCCATGTTTCATATTTCAGGTCGCAAGTTGGTCGAGTTAAACTTGGCTGGCTCGGTTTTTTTAAAATTATTAACCCTTGAGCGTTGTGATTTTTTCCGTTTTCCTTTATGCGGGGTGGTCAAGTTAACACGTGTTGACTTGTGTTTTTTTTTTTTCATTTTCTTATTTTACTTCAGTTTTTTTTTTCCTAAGTCCTTTTTTTTAAAATTTAATTTTTAGACCCCGATATTATATCGCAATTGGTAGGTTTGTAAAGTTAACCAAACTTGACTTGGATCTTTTTCTTTGACGTATTTTTTTTTAAATTGATTTTTTTTTTACTTTTATCCTTTCATATTTAGTTATCAAATCTTGAGTTTTGTGATTTTTTTTACTTTCATCTTTTTTTATTGTTTTTTATACCGTGTTAATAAAGTTGGTCTGAATTTACTTTATCATTGTCTAGACGTCTATATTTATTTTATAAAACTGAGCCACGGAGTAGCCGGAGAAGCATAGAAACTAAAGATGCTATAACATATGGATGATAAAGAAAAAATGAAGACTTGATGGGCTTAATCCACATAAAAAAGAGCATGAAGCTTTGATCAAGATAATTCAAAGAGACATATACAAAAACCGTTTAAAGCCCAGTAGAAATCAAAACCCTAGAGAAGTCCAAAAATTAAAAAAGAAAAAAAAAGAGAGGGTAAAGAAACCGATGTTTTGATAGTGTGAACGTAATTAGACTACTGGGTCTTTGCTTCGTTGTCAATGGAGTTTGCATTTATTGTGAATCGTTTCAGCATCGGGAGGATTAGGACCTTTGATTGGCTGCACTCCACAATCCAAAGCCGACGACTTGGAGTGTGGAATATGAAAGTCTTTCTGGCCTGTACCAGCTCCATCTTACCGGCGACGCTAATTCAAGTGGGGCCTGACCCTCCCTTCCTCTCTCTCTCCATGATTTCTTCATCTGCATGTGAATAATTGGACCGAGGAAATTTCAATTCTAGTTAGCTGGTGACAATACCTGACAGCACCATCTCAGACAACGAAATGAAGAACAAGTTAAAAACCTTGCATCTTAAGATCTATGCCTATCAAGTATTAACTAATATTTTAAAAGACATGGGAAAGGACTGTTACTGTTTTCATGCCACATATTTTTTTTCTATATATATTTTATTTTTTTTATTATTTTTTTTCCTCATATTTTTTTTTTTTGCTTTACATGTTTTTTTTTCTAAAATTGTTTTTTTTTGTGTTTTTTTTTAAAAATTATCATTATCGATTATTTTTTTAATATTAAACTGGTTGAAAATTTAGTTCTGTAGTTTTTTTCTTTAAAACATTATGGATTACTACAATGTTTCCATACATACTTTTTTTATGAATTATTTTTTCAAAATTTTAAAATGGTATTTGTCGATTTTGCTTTGTAGTTTTTTTCTTTAAAACATCGTGGATTGTTACAATGTTTTCTCACATAGTTTTTTTTTCTACAATGTTTCTTCACATGTTTTTTTTTTAAAATTATCTCTGTCGATTTTTTTTAATCTTGAGTTGGTTGAGAATTCAGCTTTAATTATCCCCACATGTTTTTTCTGTTTTTTTCCCTTTCTTTTTCATTTTTTTGTGTTTTTTTTAGAATTATTTTTGTTGATTTTATTTTTTTAATATGAAATTGGTTGAAAATTTAGCTTTGTAGTTTTTTTCTTAAAACACAGTGGATTGCTACAGTGTTTCCCCACATGGTTTTTTTTCTCTTTTTTTATGATTTTTTTTTCAGAATGTCTTTATCGATTTTATTTTTTTCATATTGAACTGATTGAGAATTTAGCTTCGTAGTTTTTTTCTTTAAAATGTTCCCCTACAAATATTTTTTTGTTATGATGTTTTTCAAAATTGTCTTAGTCAATTTTATTTTTTTAATATTGAGCTGGTTGAGAATTACAATTATATATTTTCTTATGAAACACTCTAAATTGCTACAATGTTTCCCTGAATGATTTTTTTTCCTTTTATTTGTTTTGTTATGATTTTTTAAAAAAATTTCTTTGTTCATTTTATCTTTTAAATATTAATCTGGTTACGAATTTAGCTTTGTAGTTTTTTCCTTGAAAATATTGTGAATTGCAATAGTTTTTCTCCATACAATTTATTTATTTATTTTTTCCACAAACTCACGATAATGCACAGGCATGTTATAAGCCCACAACATCGCGCGGGCATGGTATCTAGTGACAATATAAATTTTGTTTGATTTTCACTGTAACAAGAATTTCATGCTATCAAAATATATATATTAGTTTTTATGTTATTTTGATATGTTTTTAAATAAAAAATAATTAAAAAAAAAATTATTATTATACTCTTAAACATAGATTTTTAATATAACAAGGAATTTATGCTATCCAAACATATATCAGTCTCTTATGTTATTTTAATATATTTATAAATAAAAAATAATTTAAAAAATAATTATTATCACACTCGTAAATATCATCTGAATTGTCGTTGGGGTTTTTTTTTCCGTTAAATGTTGTTTAAAAAGAAATTTAGTGTCTTTTCAGAAAATGGCCATGTACAAAGAATACACATTCAATCTAAATCTAAGTCTGAATCAAGCTAGTAGCATCTTAGAATATTGCTAAAGGGTGGCGGTGTGCATCGTGAAATGCACGATATTGGTGGTTGTACTCACACAAACCTTACGTATTTGGTAAGTCTTTATGTTTATTTTTATTGTTTATGATATTATATTTTTTTCTATAAACAAATAATAATAATAATAATAATTAGATAATATTCATATAATCACAGTAAATAATATATGTATTAAATTCAATGTTTCAGGAGAAAAAACTTTGATAAATTACTTCTTTATTAATTAATAAAATCTTTATCGTCCAAAATATTAATTTAGAGAGTTTTTAATATAGTTAGAAATCCCTTCTCACTTAGTGGTACAGTAAACATGATATTTTAAAAAAATTATTACTATTTATATTTTTTGTATTATATTTTTAACTATATTTGGAAGGTTTTAAAATTATGTTTGTCTTAAAAAATATTAAATTAATATTTTTTTTAATAATTTTAATGTACCAATGTCATAAATAAAAAAATTTAAAAAATTATTTAAATATAATTTTTTTTTAAAAAAAAAACACCCTGTACCAACCAAATGAAACATTTCATTCCTACAGAGTACAGACCACTTCGTCAAACACTACCCCTTAACAGAGGAATCATCTTCTCTAGTGGAAAAACTGGTACCACAGCCCACAAACATATATTTTTTTTGTGGTCCATCCAATAATCATAAAACTGCTGGGTAGAGAGGAGAAGGCACCAAGAACTAAAAATATGAAAGGGGTTGAGTAAAAAATGGAGTAAGAAGACTTTTCAAGGGTAAAAGGTGACCTGTTTTGTAGTACTTTGTCCTCTTAAGTACTATACTAGAAATTTATTCATTTCTTTGCAGTACAAGCTTCTACCACACCATCTGTGTCCTACATAACC